>MDTC01240355.1_pt1 | contig 11163 bp, 13 predicted proteins | sample 811181 | NCBI WGS metagenome assembly MDTC01 (sample SAMN05326644, study PRJNA326480) | marine metagenome | isolation source: seawater | place: Pacific Ocean: North | collected 2011 | reverse complement strand
TAAATTATCAGTCTCTCTCCAAGCAGTAAACTTATTATCTGTCAATTCAAATACATTTGGCATATCCCATTTAGCCATACAGGTCGCATCAACTAAGAATATCTGATCATAATCAATACCAGCCTCATCTAATAGATCAAAACAATATATTGATTTCTGCCAGTTAATTCTGTACTTAACTAAATCTTTATCTATTGGTTTTTCCATTGGAAAGAATATAACATCGTGTTTTTCACACCAATACTCCCAAGTCTTACGGCTAATATCCATCCATTCCCAACCACCGTATTTCTCTTCATATTGATCGTTTTTTACGCCAATCCAAAATATAACATTCTTTTTCATATAGTAATAACCTAATTAGTATACTAATAAATATAAGTCATTTTACTCAAACAACCAAGTTATTTTTTCATATTGTCAAAAATATATTGAATCCTATATTCTGATGTATGATATTTTTCTGTATGCAACTTAGCATTTTTTCCAATTTCAATACACTCATCAATATTGTTTAAATAATATTCTAATTTATCTTTAAATTCCTCTATTGTTGAATAATAAACACATGATTCCCCATCTACAAAAGCGTTTGGATATACCATTGTTGGTTTTTCAATAAAACAACAAGTTCCATTTGAAGTTATCTCAAAATCTCTTCTACACCATTGTTCAGCACCCCAACCACTTATAGCAATATAACTTTTTCTTATTACTTCTACATACCTATCAAAATCAAAGCCTTCTCCAACTACACAATTTAAATAAGGTAAAGCATTTTTAATCTCTAAACAATAATTATAAACCTCAGGTCTCAATCCTGTTCCAGCTTGTCCAGCTCTACCACCAAAACTACAATATAATTCATACTCTTTTTCCATATTTGTTTTCTTTGAAACATAATGGTTGGATATCCCAATCATACATGGAACTAATTTTTTTCTTTCAAGTTGATGATCATAAACAACTATCTTAAAATACTTATGACATTTTTTATAAATATCCTCATTCAGTTTCGAAAATTTTTTATTGACATGATAAGGTTTATCACCATAAGGCCAATACATGTAATTATATTCACTACCATCTAAATATGCTGTAACCTCTGGTCTGTTTATTTTATCTAATAAATAATACTTTGGTTCTAAAACATTATTATATGTATGTTTAGCAGAAAAAGCAAATATGTAATCAGCATCTTTAGAGTGTTCTATTACCTCATCATCACTATAAGTATTTATTACATTATTACCCTCATCTGTAGCTATAACATCAATATTTAAATTATTTAAACCATCAATTATAAAGTTTGCAAAAGAATCATTCTTACCAATCGGTGTTATTGCTATTATTTTCATTATATAAACTCCGCATGCTCAATGTTAGGTAACATTTCTTTTTGTTTATCTAACAAAGATTCAATATACAATTTCTTTTCTTCCTCACTAACATTCTTTGTATTTTGCCATATCTCCCATACAGCTTTATTACTCTCATGAGGTTTGCATAATTTTGTACAATTTGAAAAACACTCAACTTCTTCAATTTGGTGCATTACTTTTCTTTTAGTTTTAATGTCATTCCATATTTCTTTAAATGATTTACCATCATATAAACAACCATAACTGTATTCTTTCCAACCTCTATGGTTGGTACAAACATAAACATGTCCATCAGCACCAACACACGGAGATATTTGTGAACCCAAACATTTTTTATAGTTTCTACCAAAATTTTCTCTATCCATAGCTAAATCTTCAAACTTATAACCATTTACTTGAAATTTATCACCCAATATTATTTTAGCTTCATCTAACAAAGGCTGAACCTTATCTTTCCAAAATTCAATTTCTCTTTGCTGACCACCATCTTCTCTAATAATAATTTCAGGCTTGTATTGACAATATTTTAAATCCATTTTTTTAAATGCTTTGGCAAAATCAACTATCTCATGATAGGTATCAGGTGAAATTACAAATCCAACTCCAATATCTATTTTATTTCCTTTAGATTTATTTACTTCAATTAATTTATTTACATTAAATAACATTTTATTCCAATCAGCGCCACCCTTTGGTATCCTTACATTATTATATGTTTCCTCTGTTCCACAATCAACTGATATTCTAACCCATGTCATATGATCAACCAAAGTATCAAATAAATCATGTTTATCAAATAAAGTTCCATTGGTAAACATACCCATCTTAATTCCATTTTTACCACAATACTGAATTGCTTCTTTCAGGTGTTTGTTCAGAGTTGGTTCTCCACCACCAGTCCAATTTACAGCCCTAACTTTCATATCTACAAAATCTTTACATAAGTCCATCAACATATTCCGTGGCATCAATGCTCTTGAAAATGTCTCAGTACCTTTGTATTTATCAAAATGAATATATGAAGATAAACAGAAACTACAAGCGTGATTACATGCATTACTCGGGTCAACCTCAATCAACACGGGTGATGTGTTTTCCGTTTCAATGAACTCAACTACCCTATCTACATTAGCTAATATTTTAGATTTGGGATCAAATATAGTTTTTAGATTTTTCATATAAGTGAAGTATCCTTTAAATGGTTATGGTCTCTTTTACCCTTTTTTACATTTGGATTTCTCTTTATAGCCATGTCATAAAATGTGCTTCTTTTTCCACTAACATGACACACTCCAGTTTCATCACTCAAACACTTTTCAACTATCCTCGGTGCCAATATATCAATATATTCTTTTGATGACCATTTGTCTTCATAAGCATGTTCAAAGGGAAAATTTATATCAAAAAAATCAGTTCTAATTGATAATGAATTGTCATATATTCTAGTCACAAGTTCAGCAGCTGCTTTACTTTTAGCATATTTACTAATTGGATTTATGGGATCACTTGACTTGTAATTACCAGTTTCACCATCAAATACATGTGATGTGGATATATAAACTAATCTTATATTTCTACTCATACAACCTAAAGTTAAATTTAAAGAACCCAAAACATTAGTCTCTATTACTTCTTTAGGATTTTTTTCTCCATAAGCCTGTCCATGTGCAGCTGCACAATGAATTACCAAATTAGGGCTATAATCTTGATGGGTTAAAAAATAATTAACATGATTTTCATTTTTCACATCCATGACAAAATAATGTTTCTCTGAATGGAACGGAGCGATAACTTCATGTTCTTTTTCTAATAAAGGAATTATGTTTTTTCCTAATACACCATTTCCACCCGTTATCAATATTCTCATTTCTTCCAAACCTTATAAATTCCCTTTTCAATCTCATATTCACCCCAATGGAATCTATCCCTCTGAGGTTGTTTCTGTACCCAATTCCACATTATTTTTAAACCATCATATAGTGAAGTTTTATCCTCATAATTCAATAACTCAACTGACTTTTTCCAAGTTGGATGAGCCTGTTTTACCTCATGTCTAGCCTCACGACGCACATATTCTCCACCATTGAATACCTCACGCATTGTTTCATTAGCTTCATTTATAGTATAATATTTGGTGCCACCTAAATTTATTATTTCATTTGAACAATTAGTTTGATTTCCAACTTTCCACATTGGTTCTAAAACATCGTCTATAAATGTAAATGCTCTGGTTTGCTTTCCATCACCAAATATTGACATTGGTTCACCATTCATATATTGATACATCCAAATACCCAAAACATTTCTATACCTATCCCATATATTTTGTTTTATGCCATACACATTATGTGGTCTAATTATCGACCAATCTAACCCATGTTGTTCTCCGGCAATTTTTATATCCATTTCACAAGCATATTTAGCTACACCATATGGATCAATGGGATTTGGCAAATCATTCTCATCAAATGGTGGATTACCATTACCATAAACAGCCATACTAGAGGTAAAGATTAACCTTTTAACTTTATAATTAATACAAGCATTTATGACATTTGATGTAGATAAGAGATTGCTGGAATAATTATATTTTCTAATAAAAGGGCTTAATCCCTCAGCAGCGTAAGCAGCAAAATGATAGACTAAATCTATTGGAGTATCCTCAAAGATAAATTCAATATCATCAGAGTATAAATTTAGTTTATGAAATTCAACAGCCGAATTTACATTTTCGATGTAACCACCACTTAAATCATCTATACCTATTACATGATGATTCGTGTTGTCTAATATCCAATCAGCAAATCTACTTCCTAATAACCCAGCAACACCAGTAATAAGAATATTCATCTTATAAATTACCCGCTTCATCTAATCTTTTACCCACTCGCCAGTCTCTAATTTTATCGTGGTGAATAAAACAATCACCAACTAATGTCGCAATCAAACCCTTTGATGCATCTTGAATCCATTGACCTTCTTGACCACCCCATTTTCCATCGCCACCATTGTGTTTATTATCTTTATTAAAATACTCATCTTTTTTAAAACAAAATTTGTTATAATGTTTTTTTGTAAGTCCAAAGAAAAATCCACTAAGACATTTACCTTCAACCATAGGAAATCTATCAACTCTTGCTATTGGACGATCACTCTTTTGTAAAGAACTCAACACTCCATTTGTTAAAGGACCATAAATAGAATCTTCGTTATTGTCCGATTCTATAAAATCAATAAATGCATTTATGGTTTCATTAAACCACAGATCATCGTTACAATTTATCAATATATCACAACCTTCATTATAAGCAGCATTTAATCCAACATTCCAAGCTCCTGTCAAACCCTTTTCCTTTTGATTATCTATACGAATATACTTTGTTTTTTCATACGGATAAAAGGTATGGATTGCTTCCTTTAAACTAAATTCTGATTGATTGTCCACCACATACACATTAAAATCTGAATAACAAAAAGCAAACAAAGAATCTAAAAATCTCTTAATTAACAAATTAGCTTTTGGTCTAATTTTTATTGACCAATGTACCGTGACTACAAATCCAACTTTCATTTTTTGTAAAACTCTTTTAAATCCCTTAACTGAGTATCAATTGACTCTCTGAAATCACCCTTTAGGCATTTATTAGCAACTACACTATCGTTTTTTAATATAGTTATTTTTTTATTATAAACCTTTGATATCTTTTTTAATAGTTGATACTTGGAAATACAATCTGTGCTTATTACATTTTCAACTTCATATTTGTCCCATTTCAACATCAAATCTTCACAAAATAAAGACCACTCCAATGTGGTATTACCATTCCAATAAGCCTGAGTATATCCTGATACACTACCTTCACTATTTAAAAACCAATCTAATAAGCTATTTGAACTATTTAATTCATGTCCTATTATAGATGTTTTAATTATTTTAGTTTTATTCCCTTCAATTTTAATATAGTCTGAAGCATTAAGTTTTGAAACTCCATAGTGATCATTGTTCTCTTCACAATCTGTGCCTGGATGTATTACTCTACACTCTAAGTTTTTGTCTAACCATATCGGTAAATCATAATTAATTACAAAATCATCTGTCCTCTGTGGTATAGCACCGATACAATTGATAACATAATCCACATCAGCATTTACAATTTTTGTCAAAAAATCATCATCAGGCCATCTACCATCTATTTTAGAAACTATGAAATCAGTTTTTCTTGTTAAATAATCCCATACAGTATTACCTAACATACCTGTGTGCCCTAATATCAACACTTTCATTTATATAACCCCTTTTTCAATTAAAAATGGTTCTATCTCTTCCAAAGAAATTACCGTTTTGTCGGATGAAAAGGAAGAAACTTCATTATGTATGACATTATCTGTTATCATAAAATATTTATCAGATTCTATTGACCTCAATGATTCTTCTAAACTTACCATTTCCTCATGTAGTTTTTCGCCTGGTCGAATACCAACAAAATCCAATTTAATTTTGTCTTTGCCATACTTTTCACCCAATACTTTAGCTAAATCAGTTATAAACATTGATTTTAATTTAGGAACAGTAATAGTACCATGGGAGTTTTTATGATTATAAGCCCAATCAATTAATTCCACAGACTCATCCAATGTTATGGTAAATCTAGTCATTCTCTTATCAGTAATTGGCAGAGTTGTGTTTCCTTGTTCTAATAGTTTTTTAAAGAAAGGGATGACCGAACCTGTTGATTCTAATACATTACCGTATCTACATAAAACTACCTTTACCTTATCTTGTTTATTAGCATAATCAATGTATAATCTTTCTGATATCGCTTTACACATACCATAAACATTAATTGGTTTACAAGCCTTATCAGTTGAAATAAATATTAAAGTTTCTATCTGATGATTTCCTAATTGTACACAATCAATTAAATTTCTATGACCTATTATATTTGTCTTGACACTCTCATATGGATTTTCTTCACATATTGGCACATGTTTTAAAGCAGCCGTGTTAATGACAACATCTGGTTTATATTCATTTATTGCTTGTGATAAACTATCTTTGTCTTTCACATCACCAATTTGATATTTTACACCATCAAACATATTTTTAAGCTTAACCTGTTTGTGCTCATCTCTTGAAAAAACTAATATATCATTATCACCATTATATCTTCGTATTAAAGTTTTTCCTAAAGCACCAGTTCCACCTATTATCATAATCTTTTTATTTTTCATAAACCCACCTCAATATCTTAAATGCTTCTGCATAATCACAACTACTCTGTCCACCTCTTAATTTACCAATAGCTTTGATATGGTCTGGACTTCTAAAACTTCTAACCTGAGATTTCATAAGTGTGTAAACTCTTATCTTTTTCTCAATATCTATCGGAACAAAATAATTAGGTTTAAATTCAACTCCATTATTATCCCAAAACAACATATGTGGTTGTTCGTAAACAAAAACTTTTTTTACAAAATGATTCAAATCATGTGGTCTTAAAGCAACCATCGATGATTCATAGACCTCTACATGATCTTGATTGTAAGATGGATGTGGTAGATAAATTTCATCTGGTTTATAATCATTTATCACCCTCTCAAATTCACCAATCAAATCATGTTTTTTATATCTATTTACTAAATTATCTAATATTTTATATTTATGATCTGTTATTTTAATTACATCATTTATCTCTTTTAATCTTGTCTGCTCACTTGGTCTATCTTTTATACCAGTTTCATCTAAACCACAATATAAAACTAAAGAATTGGAATCTAAAATTCCACCACATCCAAGAACATCATCATCAACATGAGGTGACAATATTAATTTTTTATTCATGATGAGTTCCTGTTATATAAAGTTTAGTACCATCCTTACAAGTTATGAAAGCATTAGGATATGGATCCTGTAATGATCTTATTTTGTCATGTAATTGACTTGAAGTAAAATTATTAATATCTTCTATTTTTATTTCACTCATAGATGGCTTTCTTCTTTTGTAAGTAGTAGCATCTTTTTCGTTTTGTTTAGTTTGATTTTGATAACCATCTTCCAATATACCTATAACCCCATCAGTTCCTATGTCACCGATTCTTTTATAAATATCTTTTAAATCCCCATCAAGACTAAATTCTTTTTGATATAAAATATCACCAGTATCAATACCCTCATCCATTTCAAATAAAGTAACAGCACTTGTTTTTTCACCAGCAATTATTTGATGTTGTATTGGTGAACCACCTCTGTATTTTGGTAATGGCGATGGATGTAGACAAATACAAGTATAGTTGTTTATTATATCATCTTTAATAATCCAACTCCAACCTATGAAGAATATCATGGTTGGCTCATATTCATCTATCATTATATCAAGCATATCTTTGTCATCTACATAAACACAATTCTCAGTAACACATCGCTCGACATTAAAATATAAATCATATGCCCAATCTCTGTAACCACAAATTAATACATTATTCATTAACAGCCTCAATAAATTTTTTCTTAACCGATTCATGAGAATAGTTATCAACAGCTTTATCAAAAGCGCTTTTTATTATCCTTTCTCTTAAATCAGTATCATTATGTATTTTTTCAAAAATCAATTCCAACTCATCCAAATCATTTGTAGCAGTTTCCGGAAATAAAAACTCATGAGAATCTTGTATACCACCAAAGTTTAATATGCCCAAGGCGGCACATTGAACTGCCATAGAACCACCAGTTTTAATTTTTGCTGTGTTAAAACAATATAAGGATTTTGTTATACCTGATAAAAACTGTTCCCAAGTATTGTCTTTATGGGGATCTCCACTTTTCACAACATGTTTAATAACCTTAACATCATATTTGTTTCCAATATATTCTACATAATTTTCACCACCACCATCTCTTCCATCAGTTGGAGCTTTGTAATTTAATATTTGAACATTTCTATTAGGTTCAAAATATCTATCATATAAAAAATTTATGTCATGTGGTTGTGGTATATAATGCACATCTCTACCACATCTTTCTATCATATTTTGCATGCCTAAAATACCATTTGGATCTGAATCTCTTTCTATTTTCCATGGAAAGGTAATCACATCACAGGATTTAAAGAAATCAACTCTTTGTTGAATCGTGCAGTTAACCCAATAGTCTTCTTTAACAAAACTGACAATTTTAGCATTAGGATATTTTTTTCTTAACATGTCCACATTATATTTATCCAATTGTTTTTCAATTGCTACCATAACGACATCTAAGTCTAGTGTTGGAAGATCATCCCACTCTGTTAGATTTATCATGTAACCATTGAATATAAACGGCCAACCCCAAATACCTAAACCACACTCATTACCTATTGAATGATAATGAGAATAGGGTTCGAGATTATCACTTTTTAATTTATAAGCCCTTTTATCTTTTACAAAATAAGATTGTTGAGCACAACCATCCATCATCATAGCAAAGTTCATAGTTCCAACCCATGTTTCTTAAAAATTGTTTTTAATCCATTATCCACATAAGGTTCAGCAATTTTGTATGTCTCATAGTCTGGTCTAAAAGAAAATACATTTATTGGTTTAGTAGCATTGGCATACCTTTGATCAAAATATGTTATACCACAATTATATCTTGTATTCAATGATGAAAAATATTCTCTAACTTCACTTTGTGGATTAAACCTACAGAATGCTACCCATTCTTCATCACTAGAAACAGGAATATCTGGATTATCTCTAAGTATAGCAACTATATATTCTAAAATATCTATACAGCTTTTCTTTAAATAAATTGTAGCACAATTCCATTGATTAGTTCCTTGATATTCACACCCAGCAATTTCACCATCAAACTTTGGAAATTCAAAGTATCGATTAGCCCAAGAATCATGATCATGTAACCAAAAGTCTTCGGTGATGACACCAGATTTCATCAATTCTAATGCACCATACCAAAAATTATTATAACCACTATACCAACAAACATCTTTAAGTTCATGATTTTTTACACCATTATACTCAAAATCAAAGTTAGTTCCTATTATTATATCTTCTTTCTTCCAACCTAATTGTAAACTCCAATCAATATGGCATCTAAAAAAATTAAATAAACTCTCGTCTGTATATCTTTGACCATTATGATATTTAGTCTTTACCTGATTGTATACTATAACTTGTTTCATCCTTCAATAAATTTCTCTATATAATCCTTGATATCTATTTTAGGATTCCAATCCAATAATTCTCTAGCCTCTAGTGATTCACAGAGAGTTACTCTCATCTCACCAGGTCTCATTGGAATATACTCCACTTTATCTTCACCAAACATTTCAGTTATCTCGTTTATTGAATAATTCTTACCTCTACCAAGTTCAAATATCTTCCCACTAGCAACATCCATGTTTAAAGAACACCTAACCAACCCATCAACAATATCTTCCACATGGGTAAAATCTCTTCTCTGTTCTCCATCACCAGTAACAGTTAGTGTTTTATTTTCACTATATAGTTTTTCAAATATACCTATGACGGCAGCATAAGCACCATCAAGTATTTGATGTTCACCATATACATTATAAAATCTAGTTACAACGGTTGGTAAATCATAAACCTTATTATACATCTCACATAATAACTCACCTTGCCACTTGGTAAAGGTGTATGGATTAGCATAATGATCTCCATGGGTAGAACTAGAACCGGCATAGATAACAGGAATATTTTTACCCCTAGCCCATTCTAAAATTTGTTGTGTACCTAAAACATTAACCTTAAATACCTCTTGTGGATTTTTAAATGATGGTTGTATTCTAGCCAAAGCAGCAAGATGAAAAACCACATCAAAATCTAATTCTCTCCAAGCAGGATATGTACCGTGATCTACATAAATACCCAATAGGTGTTGACTTGATATATCAAAATCATGATACATACACCCAACTTGTTTATTCTCTTTAAATCCTGTAGAGAAATTATCTACAGCATGAACCTCGTGTCCATCTTTTAACAATCGCTTAATTAAATTAGTACCTACAAAACCAGCACCACCAGTTACTAATGCTTTCATTTCTTTATCCCATTTATATCTTCGTTATAAAATTTATTCTGCTCTACTTGTTTTTCTATTGTCTTTGGGTGTAATATACAGAATGGTTTATCCGTTGGTAATGTAGCATATGTCTTATATCCTGTTATCTGTTCATGAACCTTGAACTGCCATCTGATATTTGGTCTGTTCCGAAATACCCTACCTTGCCAATCAGGAAAGTTTATCCACCCCTCTTCGTTTAATTTATATCCATAAGCTCTACAATGTTCATCTGTTATTCCGTCCACGGTATTTATTCTTGGTAATAAAATTAAGTCTATGCCTTCATTACCATCTATAATCTCATGAACATTTTGAATAAGCCATCTACTGACCATCTCATCAGCATCTATGTTGAAACTATAATCACCACTACCCATGTTTTTTAAATAGTTTTTTTGTGAAGCAAAATCCCCCTGTAAACTTCTCTGTTCATACACCATGTTGTGAGCAGATACATAAAAATCTAAGATAGCTTTTGTCTTCTCATTATCCGAATAATCATCAAGTATAACGATCTCATCATTGGGATCTTTCCACTTCACCAAGAACTTCAGCAACTTCTCTAAGGTCTTATCCTCGTTATGAACCAGTATAGAATAACTTATCTTCATCCCAATAGATTTTCCCTAATATCAACAGCTTTTAATGAAGATACCTTTTCCAACTTATAACTTCTATAAGCCTTTTTTATTATAG
>MDTC01187804.1_pt1 | contig 11163 bp, 12 predicted proteins | sample 811181 | NCBI WGS metagenome assembly MDTC01 (sample SAMN05326644, study PRJNA326480) | marine metagenome | isolation source: seawater | place: Pacific Ocean: North | collected 2011 | reverse complement strand
TCAAACTTGAAATGGATTTGCGCTTCGAGGCAGCAGCTGCAGCAGAACTCGGCGAGAATATGAAGGATGTGGAAGGGTTCAATGTTCCATCTATTAACTGGCAACTTACTGGACAGCGTGTACTGACGAGCGAACGGGTACACGGCATTCCTATCGATGATATTGCAGCCCTCCGCTCTGCGGGACATAACACAAATGATTTACTTGAAAAATCTGCCCGGGCCTTCTTTGTTCAGGTATTTCATAATGGTTTCTTTCATGCGGACATGCACCCAGGCAATATGTTTGTATGTTCGGATGGGGGACTCGTGGCTGTTGATTTTGGAATCATGGGACGTATTGACAAAAAAACTCGACGCCACCTAGGTGAACTCCTGATGGCCTTTTTAACCCGTGATTATCGCCGGGCTGCAGAAATTCATTTTGAAGCGGGCTGGATTCCACAAGAGCAGTCTGTGGATACCTTCGCCCAAGCTTGTCGTGCCATAGCGGAACCAATTCTCGATTTGCCACAAAATGAAATCTCTATCGCCAGACTATTGGGGCTACTTTTTTCTATAAGCAAAACCTTCAGTATGGAAACTCAGCCACAATTACTCTTATTGCAAAAAACTATGCTTACAGCAGAGGGCACTGGTCGAAAACTTAACCCGGGGGCAAATATGTGGATGATGTCCAAACCCTTGATTGAAGACTGGATGACATTAAATCTTGGACCAGAGGCCCGTATAATTAATGGAGCCCGCGACATTGCAAAGGCTGTAAACCGCCTACCAAGACTCCTTGAAAGTTTGGACAAGGGTGCTGGGGAACTCTCTAAAGCGCGTTTGATCCTTCATCAAGAAACCATGCACGCTACAAAAAGGGAAAGCCGCTTTAATTTTATTATCTTCATATTGATTACAACAGGGATTATATTTGGCAGCTGGCTAACCACTTTCATCTCCTAAAATATGGCTCTATACTTGCCAGTAGGCTCCGACGTCCCTAAATTAATAACATCAAAATTTCGTAGAATATCTTCAAGGCTTATTAAATAGTGGGAAAACGCATTTTATTAATTGTTTCCGGAGGTATTGCAGCAGTTAAGTGTCCAGACTTAATACACAAATTAAGTGACATGGACATAACTACGCGCTGCATCCTTACTACTAATGGAGCGGAGTTTGTAACACCCTTATCCCTTGCTGCCTACAGTGGTGACAAAGTATATAATGACCTCTTCTCCCTGACCGATGAAAGCCAAATGGGACATATTGAGCTTTCACGCAAAGCTGACCTAATCCTTGTAGCCCCAGCCACAGCAAATATACTGGCTCGCATGGCAACGGGTTTAGCGGACGACCTTGCGACGACAGTATTGCTTGCCACCGACAAACCGGTGATGGTTGCTCCATCAATGAATGTCCGGATGTGGGAGCACCCGGCAACAGTCCAAAATCTTAATATACTCAGGAAACGAGGTATCATGGTCATTGGCCCTGAGGAAGGAGAAATGGCCTGTGGTGATTTCGGTTTCGGTCGCATGAGCGAGCCAATAGAAATTAGTAAAGCAGTCGAAAAATATTTTTTTAAAGGGGGGCGTCTAAGTAATAAGCGAGCTCTGGTAACCAGTGGTCCAACGATAGAAGCTATTGATCCTGCACGTTACATAGCAAATCGATCATCAGGCAAACAAGGTCACGCCATTGCCAATGCCCTAGCTCATCTTGGTGCCGAGACAACTCTTGTTTCTGGCCCCAGCAGTGAACCAGACCCCTTTGGCGTCTCAGTGGTACACGTCCAAAGCGCACGCGAAATGCTCATAGCTTGTAATGATGCATTGCCTGCTGATATTCTAGTTTGTGCTGCAGCTGTTTCTGACTGGCGGACAAGTGAACAGTTCCCATCCAAATTGAAGAAAAATTGGACTAAAAAAAACGTCCTTGAGCTAACCCTTAACCCAGATATCTTAGAAACTTTGTCAAAGCCCTCAAAAAAGCGTCCTTCCCTAGTGATAGGCTTTGCTGCCGAAACAGAAAATATCATCGCACACGCAACCAAAAAAAGAACATCAAAAGGATGTGACTGGATCGTTGCAAACGATATATCCAATAAAACCGATACATTTGGAGGCGAAAATAACACCATTAACTTAGTCACCACTGATGGAGTTGAAAACTGGCCAAAAATGTCCAAACCTCAAGTAGCAGAAAAACTTGCTTTACGTATTGCCGATACCCTTGATCAATTAGCTAAAGGATAAAATATGAGTGACCTTCATATCAAAGTTAAGAGGTTACGAAACAGTGATGGCCTTGATCTACCCACATATGCCACTGCACACAGTGTCGGCATGGATTTGCAAGCCGCTACAGACGGGCCGTTGTCAATTAGTCCAGGTGAACGCGTTAAAGTAGCAACTGGAATTGCTATTGCCCTCCCCCCAGCCTACGAGGCACAAATTAGGCCACGCTCAGGTCTTGCCCTCAAGCATGGCATTACTGTGCTAAATGCAATTGGCACTATTGATTCAGACTACCGGGGTGAGATCGGAGTAATACTTATAAATCATGGGAAAAAGAAATTTGTCATTGAGCGCGGTATGCGTATAGCGCAGATAGTCTTTGCAAAAGTCCACTTGGCCGACTGGGAAGAAGTCGCACAGCTGCCTGAAAGTGCTCGCGCCGAAGGTGGTTTTGGGTCAACAGGATCATAAAAGGGCGTTATATGTTAAAACTATCAAAAAAGATGCTGTTCGCTATTGAGGCAGTTCTGGACATAGCATACCACGCTGGAGATTTGCCTGTACAAAATCGCGAGATTACGAGGCGCCAGGAAATACCACGACGCTATCTTGAGCAAGCCCTACAGCAACTCGTACATCATGATATTCTAATAGGCGTTAGAGGTCCGCGCGGGGGTTATCGTTTGGCAAGAGAACGACGTCGAATTTCCATAGGTGATATTGTTCGTGTTGTACATGATATGGAAGCCGACAATGATCCCAATTTTGACGTAGGGCTATCGGAGCTTGGCACCCGAGTAGTCAGGCCCATGTGGGTAAAGTTACAGGCAAACTTTTTACATGAGCTTGATAACATTTCCATTGATGATTTGTGCGATAATGCGGCCAAAATTGATATTATCAGTGAGGGACAAACAAATATGGATTTCTCTATATGAACAAAAGCACCGCTCCCATTAATGCTGGCTACATAGAGTGATCTGCACCCAAAGGGGGGCAGTTTATTCTTAGTCTGATGTAGTGAGCGGCTATTGAGATTAGCTACAAAGCTAAAATATAATAAAAAAAGATTATTAAATAACCACTTTTCCTTCTTGGCTACTACTTTATCAACCTCAATTGCTTTAGCTTTATGCTCGCACAGAAAGATTTGGTCTTTGAAATTTAATGAACAACAAATAACGCGCTATTCTCGTCACATCCTTCTGGATCAAATTGGCGGCACAGGTCAGGCTTCGTTAATAAAGTCAAAAGTACTAGTAATTGGCGCTGGTGGTCTAGGATCACCTATTTTATTGTATCTTGCTGCTGCAGGAGTCGGCACCATTGGCATCATTGATGATGATTTGGTTGACCTATCAAACCTACAACGCCAAATTCTGCACAAAACGCACTCCGTTGGCACTGCCAAAGTACTTAGTGCTAAAAAAACTATTTATGAAATTAATCCTGAAGTACAAGTAATTCCTATTCAAGAACGGTTCGGGCCAGATAATGCTATGAATTTGGTAGCCCAATATGATCTTGTTGCTGACGGCTGTGATAATTTTGAGACTCGCTTTCTTGTAAATGATGCCTGTTATTTCTCACACAAAACGTTAGTATCTGCTGCTATTCTTCGTTTTGACGGTCAAATATATACATTCAAACCCCACGAAAAAGATACCAAAGGAAATCAACTTCCTTGTTATCGTTGTCTATTCCCCAAGACACCACCACCCGGTGAAATACCCACCTGTTCCGAAGCAGGGGTACTGGGTGCACTTTGTGGCACGATTGGCTCCTTACAAACAACAGAGATAGTCAAGGAGTTATTAGGTATCGGTGAGAGCCTTGCCGGTTCTCTCATCGTTTACGAAGGGTTATCTTCTACATTTAGAAAAATTATAGTTAAGGCTGATCCAGATTGCCCCTTATGTGGTGCTGACCCCAAACTTTTAGATTTATCGAGTCATGCCAAATAATCGTCCAAAAAAACTATCAATCATTATATTCTCTGGCGATTTTGATAAAATTCACTATGCACTTGCGATGGCTAGTGCCGCTGCAGCAATTGATATTCCTGTAACCCTCCTCTTCACTATGGGAGCAACTAGTGCACTTCTAGCTTCGCCTGAAAATGCGTGGCAAAATCTTCCAGGTGGGGGAGTAGCTAAAAATGGAGGAACAGGTGATGATATCAATAATATATTTAAAAAACGCAAGGTTGCATCTTTTGAAGAATTACTACAATCCTGTGTTTCATTAAAAGTTAAATTTATGGTTTGTGAGATGGGACTGAGAGCAATGGAGCTCGACATCAAGACATTACGCAGTGATATCCCAATACAGGCGGGAGGGCTTGTAACTTTCTTTAATGATGCTTTTGCAAATGGCCAAATGGTCTTTATCTAAATAAAAACTTAGAGCACTTCACCTAAAACCCTGTCTGGTGGCTTATGGCCATCAACAAAGGTCTTGATGTTAACTAAGACCTTCTCTCCCATATCAATTCGGCCCTCATATGTGGCTGAGCCCATGTGCGGAAGCAGCAAAACGTTATCTAACTTGTTCAATTTCGGATTAACAGTTGGTTCATGTTCAAATACATCTAAGCCAGCACCAGCAATTTCACCAGCAACTAACATACGCGCTAGAGCCTTTTCGTCAATTACCTCACCGCGAGAAGTATTAACAATAACAACATGTGGTTGCAGTAACTTCAATCGAGCTGCCGATAGCAAATGAAAAGTTGCTGGCGTATGAGGACAGTTTACGGAAATAATATCGACCCTTGAAAGTAGTTGATCAAGGCTTTCCCAATAAGTTGCTTCAAGCTCTTCTTCTACATCCGAATGAACTCGATTACGATTATGATAATGAACTGAAAGACCAAAACCTCTGGCACGCCGGGCGACAGCACTGCCAATCCGCCCCATACCAATAATACCTAGACGCTTGCCATAGATGCGGTGACCTAACATCCAAGTCGGCGACCAACCACGCCAAGCCTCTGAACGCAACGCACGTTCACCCTCTGCAATTCGCCGCGGTACGGCTAAAATAAGGGCCATTGTCAGGTCTGCTGTATCCTCCGTTAAAACATCTGGCGTATTGGTTACGGTAATGCCTTGCTGTCGCGAACTCGCCAGATCAATATGGTCAACACCAGTGCCATAGTTGGCTATTAAGAGTAGGTTTTTTCCCGCCTGGGAAAGGACTGTAGAATCTATCTTATCCGTAACGGTTGGTACTAAGACATCTGCCATCTTTACAGCTTGGATTAATTCCTGCTGTGTCATAGGCTCATCGCTTAAATTAAGACGCACATCAAATAGCTCCATCATGCGGGTTTCTATAGTTTCCGGGAGCTTACGTGTAACTACAACAACAGTTTTCTTCTTAGACATGGGTAACCCTTAGTAAACTTTTTTGACTTCTAATAATAACTTACTCGGCTTCAGCAGACTGGGGCAACACGTATAATTAATACAAGACAATCGAGCGCCATGAAAAAAGGCTACTTAACAATGATTATTTTCTCTCATCGAATAATACTTGCCCTCCTCTTATACTTTATAACCTATTTTAGTGTTTTACCTAATTTAGGGTTAGGTGTGAAAGCAGAAGAAACTACCTTGCCACTTCCCCGCTTCGTTAGCTTACGCAACGATCAAGTAAGACTAAGAACGGGGCCAGGCGTTCAGTATCCGATTGAATGGGTCTATCAACGCCGATATTTACCAGTCGAAATCATAGCAGAGTACCGTACCTGGCGAAAAATTCGTGACTGGCAAAGCACTCAAGGTTGGATCCACCAAAGTATGCTATCTGGCCGTCGAACAGCCATTGTCACTGGAAAAAGACGATCTCTACGTAGCAATGCGGATACCAAAAGCTCTCCGGTTGCTGAGATTGAAGTTGCGGCCATAGCAGATTTAAAAAAATGTCCCAGTGGAAGTGGTTGGTGTCTTATAAAAGCAGGAGAGATCACGGGCTGGCTCAGAAAGGTTGAATTTTGGGGAGCCTACAGGAATGAAATTCTTCAATAAATATTTTGGGACCTTAGTCAAAGTCTGAAGATAGTGCGACACGGATGTTCTCTGGTACGATTGCGATATGACCATATTTACTGTGATTAATACTAATCATCACAGTATTTTTGGGGTCCCTGAACTCACTAATCTGTTGATCGGAGAAAGGAAAATGAAGAAATTGGATAGCCGACGCTTTACCTTTAGCACTCGTGCGGTCGATATCTTCTTCAGGAACACCCTTGATCACATGATCTCCAACAGTAATTTTCATTGTGTTTTCAACACCACCCAGTCCACTTAACAGGGCTGCCCTACGACTAGGATCATCCACTTCAAACATCAATGTCATAACTAATTCGCGACCATTTGGAACTAGAGGTGCATAAGCATTTATTTCATCTTCAATTTGTTCCTCGCCACCCTTTTCAATGAATAGCATTTCGTGGATCTGATGCCACATGGTCTCATAGCTTTCAAAATAACAAGTAGCATCGGGGCCAACGCTAAGACGACGGCTTTTCTTCTTTTCAGTAATTATTTGACGACGCTCTTTACGTACTTTGCCGTAAGCAATCATGTCCATTATGTCTTCGCGCTTGAGCTTTTTCGTCATAATTTGTTTATTCCTTGTAAGAAATTGCCATAAGTTCAATAGGGTGTTTAACCTGTTCAGTATTACTTGTGGGGTTCTCAGTATCCAATCGTTCAACTCCTTGCAAAATATGATCTTGAGCCAAAAGACACTCTGAAACAACAAAGCGTGCAGCCTTTTTTGCCGTGTCTCGGGCAACAGGCTTTCCAACTTTGAGCGCTGTTTCAAAATTGTTCTTCATTATACCCCAAGACCCACCATGGCCAGAACAACGCTCAATTACATTCACTTGCGTATTAGGAATCAATTTCAACATATCCGCACCCTTGCGACCCATATTTTGGGCTCGGGCATGACATGCAATGTGCAATGTAATTCCACCATCAATAGGCTTCAGCCCGGGCGCTATACCTTCATTAGATGAGATATCAATGAGATATTCACTAACATCAAATGTCGCACGCGATAATTTCTTTACGTTTTCATCTTCTGGCTCAATTAAGGGCCATTCAAATTTTAACATCAAAGAACAAGATGCAACTGGACTAATTACATCGTAGCCTTTGTCTATCCATCCTACCATTTCAGCTGCAATTTTTTTTGCAGCATGAGCTACGCGACCAATATCACCATGCTCTAATTGAGGCATGCCACAACATCCCGGATATACGAACAGCGTTTCAACTCCGTTTCTGGCCAGCACTTCTGCAGCTGCAAGACCCAAATCAGCTGTATTGTATTCACTTGTACAGGTTGAATAAATAACCGCTTTACGTCCGTAGGCGGGCGCATCAGCGTTGATTGATAAAGGCTCGTTACGCTTACTCAAAGGTTTTGAATTGAACTTGGGCAAAACAGCATTTTTATCGATTCCCATTACTCCCTGCATTAAGGGACGGGTTAGAGAATTGGCTGTGGATGATGCCCAGTTGACTAATTTTGAAGCAGAACAACCCAACTTTCCGTTACGGTCTGTTTCTGTTAATTGCCTGCGAATGGAGGGCGTTTTGCCATCCTTAAGTTGCACCGCCCGATATCTCAACATCAAGTGTGGGAAATCTAAGTCAAATTCATGTGGAGGTACATAAGGGCACTTAACCATAAAACACATATCGCACAGAGTACAAGCATCTACGATAGGTTTGAAGTCTTCACTCCTAACACTGTCTAACTCCTCGGTTTCAGATTCGTCTATCAAGTCAAAAAGTTTTGGAAAACTGTCGCACAAGTTGAAGCAACGCCGACAACCATGGCATATGTCAAAAACCCGCCTCATTTCTACATCAAGCATATCTGCGTTATAATAGTCATCATCTCGCCAGCGTATATTGTGGCGTTCTGGAGCGCCCAGACCTCCCTCACTCATTACAAAAATTCCTAAAGATAAAAAAGTTAACCGTATAATTAAAAAAGTAAGGGGGGCTGCTCTCGATCAGCCGCCCCCCACTTTAACTTTTAATTAGTTAAAAATTACATTCCGTCTAGTGCCTTCTGAAAACGTCCAGCATGAGACTTCTCGGCCTTGGCCAGGGTCTCAAACCAGTCAGCAATCTCATCAAAACCCTCATCACGTGCAGTTTTTGCCATGCCTGGGTACATATCAGTGTATTCATGAGTTTCGCCGGCAACAGAAGCCTTTAGATTAGAGTCTGTTCCACCGATTGGAAGACCTGTTGCAGGATCGCCAGTTTCTTCAAGAAATTCTAGATGACCGTGCGCATGGCCAGTTTCACCCTCTGCTGTTGAGCGAAAGACTGTAGCAACGTCATTGTAACCTTCAATATCGGCCTTTTGAGCAAAATAAAGGTAACGGCGATTTGCCTGGGATTCACCGGCAAAGGCGTCTTTAAGGTTCTGTTCAGTCTTGGAATCTTTCAATGCAGGCATATTTTTCTCCAGATATATATTAAATAAATTGGGCCGCTTAGTGCACCCTGTATGGTATCAATATGGAGACTGAATTGACCAAAGTCAATATTTAGAACATTTCTAAATTTTACTATAACTTGTTGATATTAATAATCATTATTAGAATTGGCTATTGTGACAACAACATCAACACTTTTTATTATTGTACCCTCTGGAGCCTCTGGTAATTTGGCCACTGAAATCATGCCATCCGGAATATCGCCCAATTTACCATCCTTTTCAAAATAGAAATGGTGATGACTTTTCGTATTTGTATCAAAATATGATCGATTGGCATCCACGGTTATCTCTCGGAGCATTCCAGCCTCCGTAAACTGATGCAATGTGTTGTATACTGTTGCAAGAGAAACCGTCATTTTCTCTGACATAGCCTCCTTAAACAGCATTTCTGCTGTTACATGCCTGTTTTCTCCTTGGAATAACAACTTAGCTAAAGCTATGCGTTGCTGAGTCGGACAAAGCCCTGCCGACCTAATACGTTCTATAAAATAGCTACGGGGATGCATAGTGTCTCCTTTTTTTCAGATAATTACTAGTTCCCTAGACCTTAAGCAGCCAATTGTAATGACATCTTAATTTATTAGAAGAATTAAATAATCTTAACCTAGACAATTACCTCAAATTATTAATCTCCACGGACCATTCGCTCAACAAGCTCCCGAACACTAGGCACAAAGCCATCTTTATAAAAAGGATCATTCGCAAATTTATATGCATTATGGCCAGAAAACATCAAATTATCCTCTATTGACCCACCATGCGCAATATCTTGAAGTGTCTTCTGGATACAAAATGAGCGAGGGTCAGCTCGCTTGCCTGTTGTTCCCTCTTCACCTTCAGACCAGTTTGAAAAGCGACACTGTGATAGGCAGCCCATACAATTCCCTTGATCTTCAACAATTTCTTTTGCTTTTTGCGGTTTAACAAAAATGACCGTGCCATCCGGGGTCTTCATAGCTTCACTAAAACCCTCTGCAATCCAAGATTGAGCTTTGAGTTTATCTTCAGAGGTAAGGTAAATAGGACGTCCACGCGCACCCACGGGAAGTGATTCGCACATTTCCCCTTCTGGTTTGCGACTGTAAGACACCTGATGTTGGCCTCTTTGCTCCAACTCATTCAGTAAATTATTCCTAACCGCCGATGAATAAAAGCCAGTTGGGCTAAACTTGTTAAGGAAAATATCTCCTTCTTTTAGAGATAGCAGACGATCTTTCCAGGCTTTCGATACGGGACTCTCTTTAGTGAGCAAGGGTCGAGTGCCAAATTGGAATGCAATAGGCCCCAATTCCGGATTTTCAATCCAGTCCTGCCAATCACGCAAGTACCAAACTCCTCCAGCCATAACTATTGGAATATTTTTAAGACCAAACTCCCGCATTTGATTACGCAGATCTACAATACGGGGGTAAGGGTCTTGCGGCTTTTTTGGGTCCTCAACATTACTGAGACCGTTATGTCCACCGGCCAGCCATGGGTCTTCGTAAACCACACTACCCAAGAATTCGGCATATTTGTGATATGCACGCTTCCAGAGTGCCCTAAAAGCTCGTGCAGAAGAAATTATTGGATGATAATAAACTCCGTATCTAGAGACGATTTCGGCAACCTTATAGGGCATGCCAGCGCCGCATGTTACGCCATGAATAAGGCCTTTAGCACCCTCCAGAATACCTTCTAGAACTTGTTGGGTTCCCGCAGCCTCCCACAAAACATTAACGTGGATACGACCCTTTCCACTCGATTTTTCATGGGCTATTTTAGCTTGTGCGATCCCACCATCTATTGCGTAGGCTATTAATTCGCTCCAACGCTCCCTGCGCGTTTTAGCATGATATACTTGTGGAATAACAACGCCCTTATCATCGTAAGAGTCTGCATTTACACCTGAAACCGTTCCAACGCACCCAGCTTCAGCAAATGCTCCGGCGCTCTCTCCATTGGAGACAGCCACTCCCTTTCCACCCTCAATAATTGGGAGCACTTCTCTACCAGAAATAAGAATGGGATTTATGAACTTCACCGGAGCTCCTTACGTAATGACGTCGTCGCACACCGGGTCCGTCGACTAACTTATTAACCTTATATAAATAGGGACGCTGATAACAGATAAAAAGGGCAGATGACTGTTTGCCACCCACCCTTTTTGACTTTTAACAAAAAACTTCAATTTATTCAGCTATTTCTTTACCGGTTTTTTGATCAAGCGCTTTCATAGACAATTTTATTTTTCCCCTATCATCTATACCGATCAGCTTGACCTTGACCATATCGCCCTCATTAACAACATCGGTGGTCTTGCCAACCCGTTCGGGTGCAAGCTCACTAATATGAACGAGGCCATCTTTGGCGCCCATAAAATTAACAAAAGCCCCGAAATCAACAGTTTTGACAACTTT
>MDTC01013600.1_pt1 | contig 11163 bp, 12 predicted proteins | sample 811181 | NCBI WGS metagenome assembly MDTC01 (sample SAMN05326644, study PRJNA326480) | marine metagenome | isolation source: seawater | place: Pacific Ocean: North | collected 2011 | reverse complement strand
TAATAGATATTTGATAAAAAATAATAATCTTAATGATTCTAGTATAGTTATTAGAAATATAAAATTAAAAAACGGTATATTACATATTATATCTTAAAAATTTTTATTACTTTTAATAAAAATTTTAACTAATATTACATATTGAGTTAATAATATTTTCTTGGGTTTTTTTTGTAACAATATTATATATTCTAGAAATATAATAATTATAGTTATAGTTTCTATAAAAAACAATATTATTGTGTACATTAATTTTTAAATCATCTATTACTTTTGTATAACCATCAATATCAAAATCAATATATCCAATAATTTTATTATTTTTATTATATATATTAAGTAAGTTTTGTCTTATAAAATTTCTATTAAATTTGTAAGTATAAAGTAAAATATTATTTTCATAGATTTCTATGTCTTTATTTAATAAATAAAATAATTTACAGGATAAACGAATATTAAGTATTGTTTTTGTGTTTTTTATATAATTAAAAATTTTTTCATAAATTTCTACTGGTAATATATGAGTATTATCCATATTAATTTATTTATAAAAAATAAATTAATTAAACATTTACTATATTTTCATTTTCATATTGCTGCTGTACTATTGGTAATTCATATTGCTGCTGTACTGTCGGTAATTCAAATTGTTGACTACCTGGTAATAATAATTCATTTTCATATTGCTGAACTGGTACAACTGGTTCATTTACAGCATATTGTTGTAATGTATTTTTACCTAGACTATCTCTTACCCTTCTTGGCATTCCTACAGTATAATTTTCCTGTTGCATCCTATCTCTTACCCTTCTTGGTATAGCTGCATTATAAGGCTCACCAACAGACTCTTCTGAATTAGCAATAGGACTAGCATTACTTACCATATTAGCAGCACTTTCTTTATTCATAATGTTAAACTTTTGACCAGCTTGAAACTGTTGATTTATAGCAATTTCACCACGAGCATTTGCATTTTGTTTACCACCTCTTCTTTGAATATTTCCCATTGGATTTAAATAACTACCTAATTGAGGAGTTGATCCCGAAGAATAATCTTCTCTAATAGGTATTTCACCTCTTAACAATCCAGCTCCAAATTCGGGCTTTGCACCATTTCTAAAACCATAAGGAGTTACTTTAGATGTACTTACACCTCGAGCTTCCATATAATTTTCTCTTACAGGAATGTGTGTATCAGATAAGTTATTTTTAGGTAAATTTTGTGGAGATCTTGTATTATAATTTGTTTCTTGAAAAATTGGTGAATTATTACTTTCCATTTGGTAGTTTTCAATGTTATTAAATTGTACTTCTGGTGAGAGATGTTCTTCTCTAATATCTTTAGGATTATAATTAAAAGTTTCCAAAGAACGACTTTCATTAACTATAGTTGTTCCGTGTGGTTTATAATTTGTAATATCCATATTTTTTTTTACTTGTTGTGGTAAATATGCGTTTTTTACCTTGGAACCACTAATATTCCAATATCCTTCAATTACATTATTATTAAATAAATATAAACAAATTGTGAAAAGAGTTACTACTGCAATTATAATACTGTTCTTCATTTATTATTACAATAATATTTTTTTTTTAAATTTTTATTTATTTTTTAATTCTTAATTTTTAGGTTTTTCATTTTCTTCAACGTTTTGACTTTTTTCAATTTTTTCACCTTCAATATTCATTTTTTCGACAAGACCTGACAAATTATTCATCATTTGTGACATTTCTCCATTATCTTCTCCATCTCCCATTTCATCAGCTATACTTGATACCATCGTATTCACTGTTCCCATTAATTTAGATAAATTTAAATCCCCATTTTGAAGTCCTGATGTCATATTACCTACTAATTCATTAAAAACACCTGATGACATCATTGATGCTACTGCTTGCATTGGATCTCCTAAATTATCAGTATCCCCTACATTTTCTTCTACTTTATCAATCATATCTTGTAAAAAGTTTTTTTCAGAAGAATTACTAGCATCTTTTTTAAGAATCTGTTTAGCTTTTATTTCTGGGTTTGTGTAAGCACATATTGTTAAAATATGTTGCCAAATCACTGATTCTTGATCTTTATCTGATTTTTCAAAAATTTTATCAAAATCAAGATATACTTTTTCAGAATATTGTATTTTTTCACTTATAAAATTACTATAGTTCTTATCTAATATACTTTCTTTATTTATACTACACCAAACAGTAAATAATTTTATATGTTTTGATATAGCCTCTTTATGTGATACTGTTGTTTTATCTAATAATCTATTATATAACTGTAATGACATTAATTTATCTCCAAAACAATCATTTAAATCTTTTATAAAATTTACTATAGCATTAAATGTTATTAATTCAGACATTTTATTTTTATTATAAAATTTTAAATTAATTTATAATAAATGAGTCTACAAAATATTATAAAAAAAATAAAAGAAATAAAAAATATTGAAAATAATTTAATATTATCACAAATATATGAATTAATATCAACTATTTACAGCTCAAATAATATTTTTTCTTCTAAAATAACCTATAAATTAAACTATATTTTTAATTTTTTTATTGATAATTATCAACATTTTAATAAGTCTCTTTATGTTTATTTTTTTATTTATTTATCAGAAAATATAAAAAAAAATAGTTTAGTTTTAAAATCTTTAAAATATTTAATTAATAATTACTTTAAAAATGTTAGTATTCATAAAACATATACTAACAACTTAATTTTAAAATTTGATATAAGCATACTAAGTAATATTAATATCTTAATTAGAGAAATAAAAACTAATTCTCAAATTATTAATGTTAAGTTTCTTTCTAAATTAAAAACTAATAAAATTATAGTTAGAGACTCTTTATCAATTAGTAATGAACCAAGAAGACTTTTATATGGTTGGAATAAAAGTACTGGAGATCAACTTCATAAATATTTACCTCCTAATTTTGATGAACACACTAAAAAAATAAACGAATATATAAGAACTAAACAAAATGAATATTATGTAGCAATTATTGACGATGGCTGTATCACTAATTATAGAGATTATAAGTTAATTATAAATCAATCAAATTCTTTTTGTAGAATAAATAAAGAAAAAACAACAAGATACTACGATGATTTTATTAATAATGATGATAATAAACACTTTAACAATAATAATGATAAAAGAAAAATAATCATTAAAGATTATTTTAATTCAACCAATCAAATGAAATTACAAGAAAATTTATGTAATACTTATAATCTATATAATAGTCAATACGGTGACCACGGTACTCGTGTTATTTCCTCTTTATGTGGTTACAAAAATGGTATTGCTCCAAATGTTAACTTCATTTCTTATTCTGTATTAGATTCACACGGAGAATTAAGATCAAATATGAATGATGTTTATACTGATATTGAAAATGAAATAAATACCGGGAAAGAAATAATTGCAATAAATAAATCTCTTGGACCTCAGATAGATTTAACATTTGCTAATTCCTATATTACTGAAGTTGAAAAATCAATTATTGAAACTAACAACACTGATAATAAGTTCTTACCTCTTGACTTAAAAGAAAATAATATTGTATACAGTATAGCTTGCGGAAATGATAATAATATTATTAATGATTATAGTTATTTAAAACCTTTGTTTGATATAAATTTAAATAATAAAAATAATGGACAGACTAATTTAATTGGTTATTCTAATAGATTTGGTTCTAAAAGTAGTGACTATAAATCATTACTTACTTTAATTGCTCCTGATGATGATCAACTTTGTAATGATATACTATCTGTAGGTTCATTTGATATATTCTATAAAGAAATTGAAGATTATAGTAACTCAGGACATCCTTATTTTTATTATAGTAAACCTGATTTAGTAGCTCCATCAACGTGTTATCATACAGATAAAAGTGGACAAATAATTAAAAGTAGTGGTACAAGTTTTTCATCTCCAATGATTACTGGTTTAGTTGTTTTAGTAAGATGTTTATTAGACTACTTAATAGAATGTCATAATTTTGATAGTAGTCTTAAAAATTATGATAGAATAATTTTTATTATAAAAGAGTCTTGTATAATGTTTAGCAATACTGATAATAATATATTTTATACAAAATTTGATCAAGGTAATGGTTTCCCAACATTATTTAATGTTTATAAGTATTTAAAATCTCAAAATAAAGATAATTTCACTTCACCATTTTATAATAATAGCATAATTAAAACTACTTATGAATTTATAGATCAAGATAAAGAATGCGAAGATGAAAATAAATTAGACTCTAATGAATGTTTAGAATATGCTTATAATTTTGTCACTAGAAAGGAACGAGAAGATTATTCTAGTGACAAAATATTATCTCAAGAAAAAGATTCCTTAAAAAAAGAAAGTTATTCTTTTAATAATAAATATCAAGATAATAGTCAATGTTTTTATAATTTAACAAATAAAAATGTAAGTTATAAAAAAAATAAGAATATAGATGAAAAATATATATGCAAAAATAAAAAAATATTAAATAATGATTCTAAAAATTTAAAATGTTATAAAAAAAAAATAGAATATAATATTAATAATAAACCTATTATTCAATTTTATGATAATTTAGTTGATAAAAATAAAAACTATATTTTAGAAGATTGTAAAAATATACAACAAACAAATGATACAAATACATTTTATTGTAAAAATATGAATTGTCTCGGTAAATGTAATAATAAGGTTGATTATGCTGTAAATAAATATGGAATTTGTAGAAAAAGAGACAAAAATTTTAATAAAAAGGAAATCATACTCTTAATTGATAGTAAATATAGATATATTTTTTATATAGGATTATTTATATTTATAACCTGTATTATTATATCTATATATAAAATTATAAAACGTTAATTATAAGTAAATTATTGAAACATTTTTTTTCAGAAAGAGTAAGAAAAAATGTTCCTTTTCCCATAAAAAATAAGCCATACTTTTCTCTTCCTGTAATTTTTGAATTATCATTAAATCCTTCACATCTTTGTGCTGAATAAATATCAGGTAATAAATTTATTTCACTATTATTGTTTGAATTATCTGTATTTATTATTAATAGATCACTACTATTAATTGTAATTTCATTAATTTTTTTATTTAAATTTTTAAAGTTAAACATAAATACATTTTGTATTTTAAAATTATCAATATCTAATAAAAAAATATTTAATTTATTATTTATTTTATAAAAATTTATTGTTTTGATATATTCCTCATTAAAAACAGCTTCTAGTAATGATTGATTTTTAGATAATTTATTTAATAAAAAATTTGGATTTTCATTTGTATTATAGCTAATGCTATGATAAACAGTCGAATATTTTTTATAATTAGTGGGAGTTGTCATTTTATATATAATTTAATTTTTTTAATCTATTTATTATAAAAATTTCTATATTTTCTAATTTAACAGTATATGGTACCTCAATTAAGCTTATACCATATTGCTGACATAAATTTCTTTTCATAATATCTCTATATTTTTGATTTTGAAAATTACTACTATTTTTGTGCATCCATTTATTAAATTTATAATGCTGTTGACCATTATATTCACAAGCTAATTTTAAGTCGTGATTATACATATCTAATTCTAAATTTTCACCTGTTACTGTATTTTTCATAAAATTAGGTCGTATATTTGGGAATGGTACATTAAATATTTTTTCTAATACTCTTCTACATTCTGCTTCACCTTTACTACATTTAGGTACTGGAGATTTTCTAACAATATTAGGTAAAATAGTATTATTTTGTGGATGTTTATAAGAAATATCTTGTTTAAATAAATTCCTTAAAGAAATTTTATTATAAGTTCCATCTTTATTTTCACTTGTAAATAAAAACCAATATACTATAAAAAATATTATGATTCCTGTAAACATAACTGTTAGACCTTTTTCATCCCATAATTTTAAAATTTTATTATAAATAAACATTTATTATAATAAAATAAAACTTTAATTATTATTATTTATTTAATATTTGTTTTGTAAAATTCCAGTATTCATCACAACCAAAATTAAAATTTTTTAATTGTTTCGGTTTATAGTAAAATACACAATCTTCTAATCTATTACTTTGCCCTGTATTATTAATATAAAGTGCCGTAAAATCATCTGTTATCTGATCCATTATATCACAAAATTGTGAAAAATCTGGTATAACTCCTGCATAGTTTTCCCATAATGCTTTTCTATTTTTTAAATTTGTTTCTCTTAGTATAAAACAACAATCTACATTTGTTCTTATAACTGGTTTTACATCCATACAATGCTGTAAAGAAAGAATAAATAACATTTTCCAGTGTCTTCCATTTTTAAATAATCCTTGAAATAAAGGATCATTAAATACTCTAGGATCATCTGTACAATCATCTAATAAAAGAATAGACCACGGATTTGATAAATGTTGTTTTGCTAATTTTTGTCTTTGAATAAAATCATTAATTTTAGGTAGTTCTAGTTTACTATAAACAAAAGATACAGGAAACATTTTTGAATAATGACCATTACTATCTTCAGTTCCACTAAAAACTAAACCTACTGGAAAAATATGTTTTTTATGGTATAATAAATCTGTAATTAATGTTGTTTTACCAGTTCCTGGTTTTCCAATGACTACAATTTTTGAACCACCTTGTGAAGGATTATTAAAATTTTCTGTATTAGGATTTATTTGTTCTAAATTTAATTCATTTACGTTTAAAGTAACTATATTATCATAACCACTACTCATTTTTTAAATTTACAAATAATGTTTTAAATTATAAATTAGTTTCTTGTAAATTAGTTTTCGGTAATAAGTTTAAGTAATATTTATCTTCATCTGGTAATTCTCTATAATTATCAAATATCCATTGTGGAATATGAAATTTATTATTTCTTTTTATTTTTAACATATCTTCTTCTATTATTTTTATGATTTCTTCTTCTCTATGTGTCTTAAACTTTATATATATCTCTAATTTAGTTATTAACTCATCATAACTCTTACCCGACATCATATGACATTCCGATTTAGCATTATAACCTAAGTGCATACTTACTCCCGATAACATTGCTGTTAGCATACTTAAACAAGCTCCTAAATAATGATTTATTTTTGTATAATCATCTCCATTATCTTCTAATATAACAAATGAAGTAGCTGATGCAAAAATAATGGGTGGAATTGTAAACCATTTATTTCTATTAGAATAAAATTTACCCGCAGAAAAATGACACCATCTATATTTTCTTAATTTATTATAAATTTGTATTATTCCATTTTCCATTTATTTAAAATAAATTTAAAACTTTTATATTTATTATAAAATATGCCGTCTTATAAACGTATCAACCAATCTAGTAATAGTAATCCTAATAATAATTATAGACACTTTCACGAGTTACAACAACCTAATTCACAACAAATAGAAAATTTTAAGAAACAACAACCTCAACAACAACCTCCACCTCCTCAACAACAACCCCTTCAACAACAACCCCTTCAACAACAACCCCTTCAACAACAACCTCCTCCTCCTCCTCGTCAACAACCTCCTCAATTTGAAAATACACAGCCAAATACTGATATAATAAGTGAACAATTTAAACATTTAGAAAATAAAAATAATTCCTTAGAAACAAATGAAATTAATCAACAAGTAAAAAAACAACAACAAGAAAGAGAAGAACAAATTAATAATATTATCAAAGAAGATTTTGATCAACCTAATTTAGTACAGAGAACTAATTTTAATGATAATGAAACAAAAATAAAAGAACAAATTAGAGAAGAAATGACACAAGAAATGACACAAGAAATGACACAAGAAATTGAACAAACATTGAGACAACAGTTAGAACAAGAGTATAAAGAAAAATATCAATCAGAATTTAGTAGTAATATGAATAATGAATTAGAAAAATATAAAAGTGAGATTAAAAATAATACAAAAGAAATTGAAAATGACAGAATAAATTACAATAAAAATATTACTATTAATGATATAACTGAAAAATATAATAATTCAAATGCTATTGATGGTTATCATTTATTAGAAGTTAATCGTCTTCTTCAAGGTACACCTTCTTTGTCTTTTGATCAAGCAAGATCTATTGCTAATTCAAATGGATGTAACGAGGAAGGGTCAAATGCTGTTTGTCCATCTAAAAAAATTGAACATTTTCAAGAAAAAGGTAATTGTGTTGGTGGTAAATGTAAAGTAAGTTTTGTTGATCCGGATGAAGATTCTAATGATAATAATAATGATAATAGTTTAGTTTCACAAATTAAAAATTTAGATATTGAATTTTATAGTAATGATAGATGTGGTTTCTGTCATAGAAGTAAAGATTTATTTTCACAAGAAGGAGTAATTGAATATATGACAATGAAAGAAAACGTGCCATTACCAGAGGGTGTAGAAGGATTTCCACATTTTATTTCTAAAAAAACAGGAAAAGAACACACAGGTGCTCCAAGTTCAGTAGAAGCATTAATTAATAGATTATCTTAATAGAATATATTAATTTAAGAAATTTTAATTTTATATAAATAAATGTATAAAATTAAACAACGGGCTATATATAAATTAGAATATTTAATAAAACTAAATAGAGGTCTTGGTTTTAAAACACAAACTGAGATAAAATCAGTCAATAATAAAATAGAAGAATATAAAGATAATGATGAAGATAAATATAATTATTATATAAAATTATTAGATAAAAAAAAAATAGAATTTAGTGAATATAAAAGACTAAAAGAAGAATCAGAAAAAGAGTTAAAGGATATAAATTTAGGATTAGAAGATGTAAATTTTACTCAAAAATATGAAGAAAGAGAGAGAGAAAAACAATTTAATAAAGAAAAAAAACAATTGAAAAAAGACCTTACAAATAAAAATAACAAAGAAATTAGTCAAAAGTATTATAGAAATTCGTATCAAAGTAATAGAAAAGAAAAATTTTTAGAAAAAGATTTTAATTATCATTATAAATTATTTCAAAAAAAATCGTCTTCTTTACCTAGTTATATAAAACGTAATTTAAAACATATGCCTAATAATAAAGGTTATATTTGGAAAGGTGTTTGGTTTTTTGGAGCTAAATCGCAAAATAATAATGATTGTACTTTGTGTATGCACGAAATTTGTGGTAAAAAAACTTATATTAGAAACAAAGACCAAAATGGTATTTGGACAATTACCTTAAAAAAAAAATCAGTTAGGTAAGTCTTCTACTTCTACTTGTGGACCTCTCATTTTTCGTTTTTTAAGAGGTGAAACTCCACCTGCTTTATCACCTAATTTATTAAGCATACCCATTAAATCACTTCCTGTACCTTTTAATATCATTTTACTTATTACAAATGTTGCAGCATTAAAAAGTATTAGGAATAATAATCTTAATTCAACAGACATTTTTTTAGCTTTTGGTTTATATGTTTTTTCACCTAACTCAATCAATAATTTATTATATTTATTCATACTTACCATCTGTTGTTGAGTAAAACCTTTCATATCGAATTTTAAAAAATGACCTAATCCATATTCTACAACCATAAAACCACCTATTAAATAATTTCTATATGATTCTACATTTGATTCAATATTTACTCTTTTTAAGACATCTTCATATGTTCGTTCTATTGTTTTAAGATCCGTATGTATTGTTAATTCAGGAATCTCTGTATTTTTATATGATTTTTTTAATAGTTCAAATTTAAATAATAATTCTCTTTTTTTATCTTCTTCTTCTTCTTCATTTATAAAATTATTATTAATATTTGGTATATTCATTTTAGGTTCTATTTCACCTCTTTTTTCTAAATCATTTAATGATGGAGCAATATATTCAGTTTTTTGATTTATATTATCTAAATTTATATCATTACCATCATCTTTTAAAAGATTTTTAAGTCGTATTGATAAATTACTATCATCACTACTACTTGAACTGTCACTATATTTACTCCGACTATCGTCACTATCGTCACTATAATCACTATCACTGGCACTATCACTATAATTACTTTCAGAATAGTTATAATCACTTTTATAATCACTTTTATAATTTTCATTATCTAAATTAACTTTATTGTATGATGAATCATTATAATTTTCATTATAATTTTCATTATAATTTTTTTTACTTTCTATAATATTATCTTTATTTATAAGAAGTTCTAAATATAATTCTGACAATTTAGGAAAATTATTAACTTTATCTGTCTGAGTTTGATTGTTTTTTACTTTTTGAACTATAAACTTTTGCTTTAGTGTAGGCATTATTTGTAATAAATTACCTTTTCCTTAAAATTGATTAAATTTATTTTTATTAATTAAATTACATAAATGTTAAATATACAAATTGTTTCTGATTTACACATAGAAAAAAATAAATCAAATCAAATAAATGGATTAGACTATATAATACCTTCCGCACCAATTATTATATTAGCAGGTGATATTGGTTCTCTTTATAGAATTGAACAACTTGAGTATTTTTTTTCTACAATACATAATTGTTTTAAATATATATTATATATACCCGGTAATAATGAATATTACTATACTAATAATCATTTTTTAAGTTTTGAAGAATTAAATAATAAACTCTATTCTCTAAAAAAAAAATTTAATAATTTATATATACTTAATAAATCATATATTATTCTAGATAATTACTTATTTTGCGGTTGCGTTTTATGGACCTTTTTTCATAAAAATTTACCTAGTTTTTTTAAAATACACGGATTTAATACACAAATATACAATCAAAAAAATTTAATTGAAAAAAATTATATAAAAAATATAATAAGTTTCTGTAAAAATAAAAATTATAAGCCTATTATTATAACACATTATCCACCCTCAAAAACATTACTACCCGACTCAAAATTAAAATTTTATTTTAAAAAACTTTACTATAATAATATGGATTATCTTTTTACAAATAATTTAATTTGGATTTATGGTCATAGTCACTCAAATATTAATAAAAAAATAGATAATACTTATATTATTACAAATCAAAAAGGATCAAATAAAAATCTATCTACGTTTAGCAAAAATTTTACTCTTAAAATATAATTTTAAATTTTATTATTATAATAATAAAATGGATAATAT
>MDTC01209457.1_pt1 | contig 11165 bp, 9 predicted proteins | sample 811181 | NCBI WGS metagenome assembly MDTC01 (sample SAMN05326644, study PRJNA326480) | marine metagenome | isolation source: seawater | place: Pacific Ocean: North | collected 2011 | reverse complement strand
GTAAATAATCTTATACTTACCTAGCTTTCTTTAGAATTTCCAGAATAAGAATCAGTCTGTTCCGACGATTTATATTTATTAATTCTCGATTGAATATCGTTTAATAATCCATCCATACCATCATTTTTAACAATAGCAGAAAAAGTGCTGCGATAATTACTTACAAGACTAATTCCCTCGATAACAACATCGTAAGCAAACCAAGTTCCATCATTATTTTTCAACTTATAATTAACTGGAATTTCTGCACTATCAGTAATAATCAATGTTTCAACAACTGCCCTCTTTCCAGTTACTGTTTCACCAATATATTCAATTTTTTGATTTGTATATGATTCAATCTTAGCTCGGTAAGTTTCCTCAATATATTGTGAAAAGAATTCGATAAATTTTTCACGTTCAGATGGTGTCGCGGTTTTCCAATTTGTTGCTAGTATGCTTTGTGACATACTTCTAAAATCGAAACTTTGATCGATCACAGTACCAATCTTTTCCCAGCGTAATTCCCGTTGTAGTGATTCATCCTTTAAAATTATTAGAACCTTACCAACAGAATCCTTGACCCTTTCAGTCGGATTTGTAAAATCAGTCGCCATAACACCCAGACATATAAATAAAAACAATACATAAGAGTAAGCTCTTTTCATCTCGTACTTCCCTTAAAAAAAATATTTAATATCAAATACCTATATTATCAAATGAACTCAACCTTCTCCTATTAATATCTACAATACCCTACTTAAATAAGAATGATAATCATTTACATAAATAATATTTATGTGTATACTTCGAGTGATCATAAAAAATTCATAATATTTAGAACTTTTATCTTTTTTTCATGGAAAATCATACATCTGTTGACATGCTGGATACTGGCGGCGCCTTTCTTGTTTGTACGATTCATCACTGGGCAAATGCAACAAGCAAAAATATTGATCCATTTCCTTACCTTATTGAAGGATTTCGGGCTGCCAATTTGCTGGATAGCGTAAACACTGCACCATTAATACTAGATGATATTTTATCGTCATTGTCCATATCCTTGAATGATAATCCAAAAAAACTATTTGGCTCTTGTGATTCCTTAGGTCAAATTGAAGAATTAATTTTAATTATTATTGCATTAACCCAGTCTAACGAAACAACACTCGCTAAAAGATTAATTGATGTCTGGGTGCCAAGATCTACTGCAAGATTTATATACCCAAACCTCATTGATCTTTCAAATTCATTAGAAAGTGTTGGGCTAAAAATAAATCTACCATCTGGATGTCTTAATACAATTAGTTATATTTTAAATAAACGTACACTACTTTTCTCAAATAAATATATTGTCAATTAGTTTTAAATTTATACTAAGGAGTTTTTAATGTTAAATAAAAAAGTACCACATGTAATATTCAAAACGCGGGTACGCGATGAAAACATTGATGGTGATAATCCATATCGTTGGGAGCACGTTTCAAGTGATACTTATTTTCACGGTAAAAAAGTTATAATATTTTCATTGCCAGGTGCTTTTACCCCGACTTGTTCAACTTATCAATTGCCAGATTTTGAAAAACTTTATCCAGAATTTACTAAAAATGGCATAGATGCAATTTATTGCATATCCGTTAATGATGCATTTGTCATGAATGCTTGGGGTAAATCTCAAAAAATCAATAACATTACTCTGATTCCCGATGGTTCTGGGGAATTTACAAGAAAAATGGGTATGCTTGTTGCAAAAGATAATCTTGGTTTTGGTATGCGTTCATGGCGTTATGCAGCAATTATTAATGATGGTTATATTGAAGCATGGATGGAAGAGCCAGGGTTCTCAGATAATCATGAAGAAGATCCATATGGAATATCATCTCCTCAAAAAATACTCGAGTCTATGAAGTCCTAACATCAACAAAATGATATAGTATTTGGGTATTTAATTGACTACCCAATAAATTTAATCATTCGTAGGAATACAAAAGAATGTCTCGCTATGAGTATGATTTATTTGTAATTGGCGGGGGTTCTGGCGGCATACGCGCCGCTAGGCTTTCTTCGAGTTTTGGTGCACGTGTTGCCATCGCAGAAGAAAAATACCTTGGTGGTACCTGCGTGAATGTAGGTTGTGTCCCAAAGAAATTATTTTTTTACGCATCCCATTTTTCAGAAGAATTTAATCATGCTCAGAGTTACGGCTGGTATCATAATAATAAATTTGTATGGGATGATTTAATTAATAATAAAAATAAAGAAATAGAACGTCTCAATGTTATATATCAAAAAATACTTGATGATAGTAATGTCAAGATTTTTGAAAAGCATGCAAAAATTATTGATCCACATACTATCAAAATAAATAATGAGAACATAACTACAAAATATATCATGATTGCAACTGGTGGATGGCCTTATGTTCCTAATATTGAAGGAAAAGAACTTGCAATTACATCTAATGAGGCTTTTTTTCTTGAAACACTACCTAATAAAATAATTATTATCGGAGGCGGGTATATCGCAGTAGAGTTTGCGAGTATTTTCAAAGGATTAAATATTGAGACAAGCCTTATATATCGTGGTCCTTTATTTTTAAGGGGATTTGACAAAGATTTACGAGAAGTATTATCAAATGAAATGAAAAAAAAAGGTATCAATCTAATATTTAACAAAGATATAAAGAAAATAAAAAAAATTAATACGGAAATAAGTGCTGAACTTGATGATGGTCAAAAATTAATGGCTGATCAAGTAATGTTTGCAACTGGGCGTAGACCTAATTGTTCAAATATTGGTCTTGATGAAGTTGGAGTCAAATTAGATGCAGAAGGTGCAGTAAAAATTAATTCTAATTATCAAACGAACATATCTTCAATCTATGCAGTCGGTGATGTTACAAATAGGATAAATTTAACTCCAGTCGCATTAGCTGAAGGTAGTATTGTCGCAAATAATTTATTTAATAATACTAGTAAAATAGCATCTTATGAGAATATACCATCCTGTGTTTTCAGTCAGCCTAATATAGCTACTGTGGGCTTAACAGAAGATGAAGCTAGAAAAAAATATAAAGATATTACAGTTTATAAATCTCTGTTTACACCATTAAAATTGACATTAACGCAAAGCAATGAAAAGAGTTTTATTAAACTAATTACCAATAAAAAAACTAATTTAGTTATTGGGGCGCATATGGTGGGTGAAAATGCTGGAGAAATTATACAAGGAATTGCAATTGCTATAAAAGCTGGAGCAACGAAGGAAATATTTGATTCAACTATAGGTATTCATCCAACATTAGCTGAAGAGTTTGTTACAATGAGAAACTCTCAATAATTATTATAGTAAGTTTGTCTTCAATTCTATACGTGGTACTGCCGACAATAAATTTTTCGTATATGTGTTTTTAGGATTTTTAAGAATTTTTTCAACACCGCCTTGTTCAACAATTTTTCCTTCATACATGACTGCCACATAGTGGGCAATATACTCAACAACACTTATATTATGGGTTATAAATAAATACCCTATCTGATATTTTTTTTGGAGTTCTTTTAGAAGTGATAATATTTGCGCCTGTACTGAAACATCTAGTGCGCTTGTCGGTTCGTCACAAATTATTAATTTTGGTTTAACTGCTAGGGCTCGTGCAATACATATACGCTGACGTTGTCCGCCAGAAAACTCATGAGGATAACGATAAAGATGTTCTGCTAATAGTCCAACTTGTTCTAATAAATTAACTGTATATTCATCACGTTCTTTTTTTGATCCGCCAATACCTTGAGCCAACATTCCTTCTTGAATAATATCATTAATCATCATCCTTGGATTCATCGATGAGTAAGGATCTTGAAATACTATCTGAATATCTGATCTCAGCTTCCTAAGTGACTGTGCATCCAATCTCTTTAAATCTGTTTTTTGATAAGTAATATCGCCAGATGTTATATCCAATAACTGTAGAATCCCCTTGCCCATTGTTGTTTTACCGGAACCAGACTCACCAACTATAGCTACCGTCTCTCCTGCATGTAAATTAATCGTAACACTATCGACTGCACGAACATGTCCTATTGTTCTTTTGAATAAACCTTTTTTAATTGGGTAGTACACTTTGAGATCTTTGACTTTTAATAAACTTGTGTGTTCCGTACGATCAATTTTCTCGATTTCATTTTCTTCTGTACGTTTTTCCCAGCTTGGAATAGCATCAAATAATTTTTGAGTATATTGATTCTCAGGATTAGAAAATAATTCTTTTTTACTTTTGAGCTCAACAATTGAGCCATTTTGCATCACAGCAATACGATCAGCCATTTGAAATGCAACACCAATATCATGAGTAATAAAAAGAATCGACATTCCTCTTTCACTTTGTAATTTTTTCAAAAGGTTTAAAACTTGAGCCTGTATTGTTACGTCTAATGCTGTTGTGGGTTCGTCCGCAATAAGTAAATCTGGCTTACCCGCTAATGCAATCGCGATCATTATTCGCTGTTTCATACCACCGGAAAACTGATGAGGATACTCATTAATTCGTCTTTCAGCATCTGGAATACCAACGGCATCAAGTAATTCAATACTTCGATTAATACACTGTTTTTTCGATAAAATATCATGTTGACGTAATGTTTCGCTAATTTGTTGACCAGCTGTTAGCACGGGATTTAAAGATGTTTGTGGTTCTTGAAAAATCATTCCAATTTTAGCACCGCGAATCTTACGCATTTTATTTTCAGGTAGTTGGAATAGATTAGATTTATGTAAAGCAACACTTCCATCACTTATTTTTATTGCGGCGGGTAATAATCTTAAAATAGATAAAGCAGTAATTGATTTTCCACTACCTGATTCACCTAGTAAAACAAAAGTCTCTCCTCGTTCAATATTAAAAGAAATATTATTAACAATATTTGTCATTTTAGTCCCAGTTCCTGCAGAGACTGTTAGATTTTTAACTTCTAAAATATTTTCGCTCATAAATATTAGTTATATTTGAAATAAATTAAAATTCACGTAGTCTCGGATCGAAGGCATCTCGAACTGCATCTGAGAAAAGATTAGCAGCTAATACTAATATAAACATAAAAATAAATGCAGCTGCAAGCGACCACCAAACAACTGGTTCACGTGCCATCTCTAATCGCGCACTATTAATCATATTCCCCCAACTATACATACTTGGATCAACGCCAATATTGATATAAGACAATACAGCTTCGGCTAAAACAAGACCGCTGAAATCAAGAACAATTGAAATCATAACTATATGCATAACATTTGGAAGTAGATGCTTAAACATTATTTTAAAATTCTCAACACCAAAAGCTCTCGCAGCTTGTACATAATCTACTTCTCTCAACTTAAGTGTCTCAGCTCTTAATAGACGACATAAACCAGTCCAACTAGTAATGCCTAGAATAATACACAAAAATAAAAGCCTTAAATCAGCTCTTTGCTCAATACTATTAAAATCATCTGCATGATTACTGATGTATACCTGTAACAAAAGAATTGATGCTGCAATTAATAAAACTCCTGGTATAGAATTTAGTGTTGTATAAAGATATTGGATTACATCATCTATCCATCCACGAAAATAACCTGCCATCAAACCCATCACTACCGCAAAAGGTAACATTACTAATGTTGTTAATGTGCCTATTACGAGACCAGTACGAATACTCTTTAGTGTTTGATAAAGAACATCTTGCCCTACTTTGTCTGTACCAAAAACGTGATAATTTTGAGATAAATTATATATAATACAGCAAGTTATAAGGACCACAGTGGTTGTGATAAAAATTGATCGCCAATGGGTACTTGATTTATTTTTCATGCAATCTATATAAGCTTTTCTATAATTAATCTGCCATATCATTGATAAAATAGAAACCATCAGGCTAATGATAATGATACTAAGCAATATCCCATATAAGAATCCAACAGAAATACGTTTGAGTATATCATCTGTGCTTTCTGATCTAGGATTCTCGAGCGTAGCACCACCATATTTTAATCTTGGATAATCTCTAATTTGTGTACCATCGTCTCGCTCAATTAGCTCTTTAGAAAATGAGTAACTTGCTAACGGCGCGGAGTATGTTTTTTCATTTTTTAATCTTAGGTCACTCAGAAATACATCTAAAACACTTAATATTTCATTAGAGTAAATTTTTTGACTAGATTTATTTGTCTCTATTTTTGGGTGAAAATGCATTGAATCGAGCAGGCCAATAGTAATAAAGAAAAATAGAATTACTGCTGAAGACATTGCTAAAGGACGTTTTTTTACATCTCTCCATGGAGAAGATAAATGTTCTTGCTTTCTCGCATAGAAATAAAATACAACTACAACAAAAAGAAGTAGAAATATAAAAAAATCAGTAATAAATATTACAGGCATAAGTTTAATTAATTTAATCTAACTCTTGGATCAACCAATGTATAAGAAATATCGGTTAGAATTAATCCGATGATATATAAAACTGAACCTAAAAAGACCATGGATCTTACAATTGCAAAATCTTGTCGATTAATTGCATCAATTGTGTAGCTTCCCAAACCAGGGACAGCAAAAAATGATTCTACAATAAGACTACCAATAAAAAGAGATGGTAGAATTACAACGACACCAGTTAAGATTGGAATAAGCCCATTACTTAGAACATGTCTATATAGTACTCTCGATTCAGACAATCCCTTTGCTCTTGCGGTTCGAACATAATCTTTATTCATTTCTTCAAGAAAAATTGTCCTATACCAACGTGTACTAGCGCCTATCCCTCCAATTAAACCGACTAATACTGGTAATATTATAAACTTGAATGCATTTAGTCCTGTGTCATAACCTGATATAGGAACTAAATGAAGAAATTTACCAATTAGATACTGACCGCCAATGATATAAAATAGTCCTGATATCGACATCATGATTACACACAACACAACACCGCTTATATCGACATAGCTCCCTCGAAAAAAAGCAAGTATTAGGCCAAACGTAATATAGGCTAGTAAACCAATGAGTAAACTGGGTACAGTAATGGCTAAACTTGGCCACATTCTTTGACTAATATCGTAACCAATATCGCGACCGCTGTCTGATCTCCCAAAATCAAAAACAAACAATTTAACTGAATTTTCAAAAAATATAGTATTGGTCAGTTTTTTTATTCCATCAGCCTCTTGATTTATCAATATAGGTTTATTGTAACCGCGTTCATCTTTCCATTTGATAATTGCATCCTGACTTACTCGTTTCATCCCAAGATGCATGCGAGCCATATCATCAGGAGTATTAACTACAAAAAATAAAACAAATGTAATAATGTTAACCCCAATTAAGATAGGCAGAGCATAAATGATTCGCCGTAAAATATAATTTATCATGAGATTAATTCATTCTCCTTACGACGATATGAAATAAATGCAGGCAATAAGATAATTATCATAGTAATAAAAACAAATGCTACTGGCCACCAAATTGGCTTATTCCAAATAACTCTTTTCTCTTTTCTAATTTCTGGTTTAATACGTTTATACTTTAATGTGTTATTTGCCATTAAATTTGGTTTAGCATTCTTATACCATTCATGGTGTAATGAGAAACCAACAGGATGATATCCCCATAACCATGGCGCATCATATCTAACAAGTTCTACAATTTGATCAATAAGCTTTTTCCTATCTGGCGTATTTTTCATGCTCTTCATCTGGTCAAATAGTAAATCAAATTTTTCATTTTTATAATTAGCTGCATTTTCTCCATTATGATCAATCTTTGCATTTGGGCCATACAATAAGAAAAAGAAATTCTCGGGGTCTGGGTAATCAGCATTCCATCCCCACTGAAATATCTGTGCCGTACCTTTTCTCATTTTTTCTTGAAAACGATTATAGTCGGTTGCACGTACTACAAGATTTATACCAAGCTTTGAAAACTGTTTTCTTAACCAATCGAATGTAGCTTTACTACCAGGCCCTGCTGCTGGGGTATCTAAATTAAGCACTAACGGTTTACCACTTACCTGATTAATGCCATCTTTATAGCCAGCTTTTTGCATTAGTTCCCTCGCATCTTCGATTGACCGCCTAACTGCCCTATCATTCTCCCAATAATAAACGTAGGGATTTATGCCTGCTTCACCAGCTATGTGTCCAAAAATGCCAGGGGGGATTGGTCCTTGTGCAGGTTTCCCTCTACCATTTGCAAAAATAGAAATATATTCTTCGTAATCAACTGCAATCGAAATTGCACGCCTTAATAATCTGGCTCGTTCACTATCTCCCCCCACTATATCATCTGCCATATTAAATCCCATATAGTAGGTTGATGTTGTTGTAGCAGTTAATAATTTGATTCCTTTTTGCTGCATCTCTTTTGTTAATTGGGCATCGCCTTGCGCACTAAATTGCACAGCCTGATCAAAACTATCAGAAACAATTCCTGAAGTATCATAATAGCCCTGAAGAAATTTATTCCAGGCAGGAATTGATTCTTTCTCAAGACTATAAATTGCTTTATCTATAAAAGGCATTTGCTTCCCACTATCCTCTAGTAATCCAACATCTAAATCTGCCTCTTCTCCATCGATAGGATAGGTCTCACCTCTAAAATTTGGATTACGTTCAAGAACCATCCTTCGGTTCGGGTTATTTTCAGTAAGCATGAAAGGTCCCGTACCAACAGGATACCAATCAAGAGAAATATTTTTTTCTGCCAAACCTTCTTGAGAATAAAAAAGATCGGCTTCCCATGGCATTGGAGAAAAAAATGACATTGATAACCAATATAAAAACTGTGGATATTTCTCCTTTAAAACTATTTCGAAAGTATATTTATCTATTAACTTTGCACCTGATAGTGGATACTCATTTAGATTTAAAAAACTTTTTCCTAAATTGGCTTTATCAAGATTTTTTAATTTTTCAGAAAACTCGTCTAATCCAAGAATATATTTTTCCATCAATCCAGCTATTGGAGAATGAATACGTGGATGAGCCATTCTTTTTATTTGATAAATATAATCGCTAGCTGATAATTCTCTAGTCCCGGTATTATTAAAATCAGATAATATATTGACATGTTTTAAATCAGAAATTTCTAGATTATGATAGAGATAATTATTATTTTTATCTTTCGCGAAAGCAGGATGAGGCTGAAATAAAATTCCTGGCTTAATTGATATTATATATTTAACACTATCGATATCCTCTGGCTTTGAATCCTCAGATAATTCTTCCCCATTTTTATCTACGTAAATTGGTCTTGGTAAGTATGTTGCAGTAAGTGGTATGAGTTCATAAGGCCGTTTTAGGAAATGATACTGGAGAGGCGGTTCGTAAATCTGTCCCAGAAAAACATATTCGTTTGAACTATATGAACTGACTGGGTCTAGATGTTTAGGACGCTCAGAGAATGAGTCATAATAGATAGATTGATTTGATTCCTGACGAGGATATGGATTATTCCAGCTTGAGTCGCAGGAAATACAAAATAATGATAACCATATCAATAAATATGGTCTCCTGCTAATCTTCAATATGAGCTGATTTTTAATTTTTATGAGTTTTCTAGCCACTAGTCCATTATAAACGTGATTGTTTTTCTGTACACTTTGATACTTTAAAATAGAAAAAATTCAAATAACTAAATCTAAAAGGATAGATTGATGGGACTACTTAACAATAAACGCGCCTTAGTAATTGGCGTAGCAAGCAACCGCTCTATAGCTTGGGGAATAGCTCAGGCAATGCACCGTGAAGGCGCTCAATTAGCATTTACCTATCAAAATGATAAGCTCCAGAATAGAGTAGAGAAATTCGCTGCTGAGGTTGATTCTGAGATAACTTTGCCTTGTGATGTAAGTGATGATGAGCAAATTCGATCTGTTTTTGATAATTTAAAAAAACATTGGGATGGATTTGATATTTTAATTCATTCTATTGCGTATGCACCAAGAGAATTACTTGATGGCGAATATCTAAAAAATGTAACGCGAGAAGGTTTCCTGACTGCTCACGAAATTAGCTCTTATAGTTTCTCGGCTCTTGCAAATGCATCAAGAGAAATGATGAAGGGCAGAAAAGGAGCAATGCTGACTCTCAGCTATCTCGGAGCGATTCGCTCTATGCCGAACTACAATGTCATGGGTCTTGCAAAAGCAAGTCTTGAGGCTAATGTACGATATATGGCTGCAAATCTTGGTCCTGAAGGTATTCGTGTTAATGGAATATCAGCCGGCCCCATTAGAACGTTAGCGGCTTCTGGGATAGCTGGTATGCGAGATTTTTTAACACATGTTGAAAATGTTTCTCCGTTAAGACGTAACGTTACCATTGAAGAAGTAGGTAATGCGGCTGCATTTCTATGCTCGGATTATGCGTCTGCTATAACCGGTGAAATCACCTATGTAGATTCCGGATTTAGCACTATTGGCATGTCATAAGCAAATAATCACGGACACATAAAAAATGTCTCTTGATGAAAATAAATTGGTTATTTCAATCTTTATCGCTGGAATAGCGGGAATAATCTGTGGATGGTTATTTGGTCCAACAATGGTATCGGTAGCATGGCTAGGCGATTTATTTCTAGATGCATTAAAAATGATGATTATCCCATTAATTGTAGGTGCTGTTATTAGTGGCGTTGCATCTCTAGGAGATATACGAAAATTAGGTAAAGTTGGCGGCATTACACTACTCTATTATGCAAGTACCACTGCTTGCGCTGTCTTAATTGGATTAATTGTTGTCAATATTATTCAACCTGGTAATGGTATTAGTTATCAAGTTTCATCAATTTCTGAATCAGTAACTGACAGAAATAGTGTTGGTATAACAGAGCTAATTCAATCCTTAATATCACCGAATATTATCTCCGCAGCGTCTAATACACAGTTACTCCCTATAATTGTTTTTTGTCTTTTATTTGGTGCGGCACTAACTACCATTGGAGAAAAAAGAACAATAATGGTCAATTTCTTTGATAACTTAAATGACGTTATGATGAAACTTGTGATATGGGTTATGTTCTTTGCGCCAGTAGGTATTTTCTGCCTAGTTGCAGGTCAATTCGGAAAAGTCGGAGGTGGAGCTGCTATTAAAAATGAACTAATAGCAGTGAGTAGCTACTTTTTTACAGTAATTCTTGGGCTTACGTGTCATTTTTTACT
>MDTC01110229.1_pt1 | contig 11165 bp, 6 predicted proteins | sample 811181 | NCBI WGS metagenome assembly MDTC01 (sample SAMN05326644, study PRJNA326480) | marine metagenome | isolation source: seawater | place: Pacific Ocean: North | collected 2011 | reverse complement strand
TAGAGCAGAGGACTGAAAATCCTTGTGTCCCCAGTTCGATTCTGGGTCTGGCCACCACTTTAAATTAAGGAGTTAGAGAAATGTAGGTGCTTTTTTGTTTTAGGCATGTGCATAATATTTGTGCAAAAATTTTGTTCTAGAAGACAACGAACCTTGCACACTCCTTAAAGATAAGATTATCTGAGATTTAGTAACTGGTAATTTTTTATGTCACATCCATTTAAAGAAGCACTCACTAAGCTTAGAATCTCATCCCGGGAAGCCATTTCTGATGGAGAGAAGGAACTTGATGTATTTAAGAATTATTTACATGTAAGTCGACATGTTGAAATTGATTTGAGAAAAATCATTGAAGCATCTTCAGCAACACCTTCTTCTCAATTAATTTTAATTTGCGGAAATGTTGGAGATGGAAAATCACATTTAATCTCATGGTTAATAAAATATCATGATGATAAAGTCCGTAACTACAAGATACATAATGATGCAACGGAAAGCAGAGATCCAGAGCAAACAAGCCTTGATTATTTATTCAGTTCACTCGAAGGCTTTTCCGATGATCGTTTGAATTCAGGACGGGGAGTTGATAAGATGATTCTAGCTATCAATCTGGGAATGCTTTCTAACTTAATTGATGATGAAAGATTTTCAAGATTCACCAAATTAGGAGCCTTTATAAAAAGTCATAGAATTTTAAGGGGAGATTATAATCCTGAACAATACCAAAGTCAGAATTTTGAGGAAGGCTCATCTTTCCAAGTTATAAATTTAGCTGATTACAAATTCTTTCAATTGGCAGATGGTGTCATTAATGGTGGGCTAATACGTGAAATCTTTCAAAAAGTAACGAGTCAGACAAAACAGAACCCTTTTTATAAGTCATACCTAGAAACTTATATTAATAAATCTGCACCACTTAAGGATGCTAGTTGTCCCATGAGGGTAAACTATGATTATTTCTGCGACACTTCAGTTCAAGACTATATCTGTTCACTGCTAGTTCGAGCTATAGTAGAGAGAAAAATTATAGTTTCGTTCCGGTCTTTGTTAAATTTCATATATGAATTAGTCGTACCTATTTCATTAGATTCAGTCAATGAAAGTGATATTGTAGATGCATTAAAAAATTTCACCCTACAAATGCGTTATGATTCTTTCCTATTGAATGAGATATTCGAACACCCTGATATATCTTTTATACATGAAGCTATAAATGAATTTGATCCTTCTCATAAATTCAATGAATCAATTGAAGTTGAGATCATTAAGATATTAAATTCAAACAAACCCATTGAAGAATTGGAAGCGAGCGATTTATTGAAAAACGACTCTCAATTGAAGGTATGGTTATCAAATTTAGCTAAGTTGAACACCAAGGAAACCAACTTACAGCTAGTTAAACTATTTGTTCGTTTGAAAAAAGCAAATGAACCAGGTAAAGTCCTTCACAGGTTTGATCACTTATACAACATATTCCTCAAAAACCTCTTTTTTTACCTAAATGGTGATAAAGCAAAATTAAAACCTCTATATGGCCAAGTAAAAAGAGCGGCAATGGCATGGCATGGTTTTCATCGTGACGAAGAGAAAGTATTTATAACAGCAGGGAAACCGCAAAACAAGTACCGCTTCAGTAAGGAGATTGATCTTAAAGCTGACATTTCAAACTTAAAGCAGAAGTACCAAAAAGAAATACATAAATTTCCAAACTCAATAAATTTAAGATTTAAAACTACAGATAATCCAGATGGAGTGGTCTTATCCATTGACTTTAATCTATTTTATTTAATCCAGCGCATCGAAGAAGGCTACAGCCCAAATAGACAAGACAAGAATAGACACGTAGACTTTGATAGATTTGTTCAAAATCTAACTTCTGGAGCCTATAAAGCAAACCAACTCGAAGTTTATGAATTTAATGCCCAAGTTAAGGACAGTTATCTTCTAGAATATGATGATGAGTTTGATAGCTACACTTTTAATAAGAGAGATTAATCGAATATGAGTGATAGATTTCAATTTAATGAGGAAGCGGTCAGAAAGACTTATAAGAATGGAAATCAATTTGCTCATAAGTCAGGGTCTAAGATCAAATTATTCCCGTTTACTGCAAATGATAAAAAGCTCAATGATGCAAAAGAAGATCTAAAATCATTTCATGGAGTCATTGGTTCTATCACTCGCATTATGAGTGGGACAAAACTTCCAAATAATTTCAAGCCCGCTAAGGATCTTATAGAGAAAGCAATAGAGAAAACCCAAACAGACTCAGAAGAGTCATTAGAGGATATTCTAAGACAAGTTATTTTCCAAGAGAATGGCAATCTTGTGATATTCAGCAAACAAGTATATCCCTACTTAAAAAATAATGGTGATGCATCCGTCCTAAATGGAATTGCAGATTTGTATACATCCTTATTTATAAATAAGGATGTTGAAATTGAATCCATTATACGTGGCAATAACACTCAAAATGCCTTATATGATTTAGTTACATCCTGCCTTCCTGAATTAGAAAAAAATAAGAAAAAAGATACTGTTGGTTATCACAGTTCGCTCTCAAGTCTTATTCAGGTTTTCCAAAATGATCTAAAATTCCTCATGTCTGATGATCGGGTTTTTACTGAAAATTTTGATAAACTTCTCAAATATTATTTCTTTTCATATATCTCGAACTATTCATTACAACTAAACCAGTTTTTTGATACGAAGATTCAGCATAGAATTTATGCAAGTTTTGATACTGAAAGCTTATCACAATCAAGAGATCCCTACTTAAACGGTTGGAAAATGTTAGAGACTAAGATCGAAAACTTGTTTTCTCATGCAAATGCTCTTGATCTGTTACATTTTATTGAAGATCGTGACAATATATTACCAAACGTCTTTGATTATACTGAATTATATGCTTTTCTAAGCAATTTCAGCGAAGAAGACCAGAAATCCTATCAAGACGAAGTATATAAACTTACGGTATTTTATAAATCTGAACTTGATAAACTGAATTTCACTTGGGCAAACTTTGAAGAAGAAGTTAAAAAGAACAAATATCCAAATGATGAACTTAAAAATTCGATTTGGAAGGTTTGGCATTTAATCGATCTTCAATTCCAAAAAGATAAGAAGGGAAGAAATCGAGCATATTCTGCCTATGGAAATTGGTTCAAAGCATTCTGCAAAGAGAACTTTAATAGAAATCGAGGAAGACTTGGACAAACAATTTCTATTACCCAAGATTACCTATTATTTCTCGTATTAATATGCATTGGAAATAAACCTGACCATAAGATTAAATTAAATGATCTATGGGAAGAAATAGAGAAGAGAGGTATTTTTCTAGACCATAGCACTCGTGATGAGATGACAGAATTTCTTGCAAAAATTAATTTATTAGAGACCAAAAGTGACAGCGGAGATGCTCAATATGTTAAACAAATTCTTTAGGTAAAGACATTGAATGAATATTTACAAGTATATTAGTCAAAGAGTTTACAAGTATTTTGATCAAGTTGGTGTGTCATACGGGCAGAGGTTTTCTATTCGTTTAGACAAAGAAGAGGATGTTCGGTTTTTGTATGAGTCACTACGTTCTGAATATGCAACCAAGGTAGTTACCTTTAAATTAGAGAAATACCAAACATATGCCTTCGTTATGGATGAAGTCACTCTCATCGTTGCGGCAAATGTCGATGGGATAAAAGATGATTATTTGACATATCTTCGCAATAAGGTTGGCACTGATGATCCTATCTTTGCAAAAACTTCACTACTTTCCATTCATAATTCCTCTCTAGATAGTTTAAATGGTGGTTCTGGGAGTTTATTCAAAGAAGGTATGCCCCTTCATTTAAACGACATTAAGAGTAATCTTGATAATGAAATAGATAGTTCGAAATTTGAATCTCATGAAAAAATAGTTCTTCAAACGGTTCTGAAGTCTAGAGAAGAAGGGTTAAATGACTCCTACCGAAATTTATTTGATTATGCTCCGATATTAGAAATCCTGCCCAAGGAGGAAATTGAACCGATAGATCTGGAGCATCTTGGATTATTTGGGGATAAGGATTTAGGTGTTAATATCGATAGAGCACCAAAGAGGGTTGCAGAAAACCATTCCCTTTTTGAAGAAATAGCAAAACGACATTTATATGGTGGCTTAGATACTTATTTGGAGAAAAAATTCACAGAAAAGGGCGTCAAAGAATTATTAGACGAAGATTGGAAAAATGTTGATTATGGACAAATACTCAAGTGGATTGAAGAAAAAGAGAAAAATATTGTTCCAGAATACCTAGAAGGACAGCAAGAGCTCCCTCTTTCAAATATTACATTCTGGGATAAAGCAGATAGCGATTCAGATAGAGGAAAGCGTAACAGAAATATAATTGTCTTTAATCCTGACGAAGAGGATGGTTTTGTTCTGCCACTAAAATTCACTGAAAGAATTTCAGTAAAAAACTTTACTGGTATTAGTGCAGATAATATAGATTCCAAAGGACACAAGGAAGTTCATTGTAAATTCCAGATCAATGACACAAAATGTTCTTATTTTTTCAATATCGTCTATTCCCATAAAGAAACAGGAACTAAGTTTAAATTTAAAATCTTAGTGGTCCCATTCTCTGAGAATATACTTTCAGACTTTCGTTCTACATTTTATCTTAATAGGAAAACTTTAGTATTTAATACAAATGATGAATATCTCATTTTTAATCCCAATGCTGAAAAGGAGATAGAGCTTAAAGCTGAAGATGGTCAAATGCTTGAAATTACAACATCTGAAAAATCAGTAATTAAGAACACTCTACTAGATGAAGAAAATGATAACAACCATCTGGAATTCGCTTTAAGAATCAATAGTTCTGAAACTCGCTGCCGAATCAATGTAGAAACGCAAAAGCCTGTATCAATATCAGGCCTAGAGGTCTGGAAGAACAAAAGAGAGAAAAAGTCCTCATACATTCATAAGATAAAAAGAGATGGAGTAAAAAACTTAGATACTCTGGTTTTAGAACATAAAAATAGCCGATATTTTGTTAGGGAAGTGTTTAGAAATAATCTATTTCTAGAAAAGCAAATTATAGAAAATGGTATATATTGCGGACAAACCCAAAGAGACAATACCATAGCAGAAGTTCGATTAGACATTAATCCAACTTTAAAGAAGGCTTATTCTGATATACTTAATTTCTACAAGAACCGAAATGCTTTACCCAGCTTAACTAAGTGGGACGAAGAACTAACAGAGCTTAATACGAAGTTCGTTAAACTTTACATAAAAGAGTTTGAATCTATTGAAGAAGGAACACCATTAAACCAAGAAGATATTGCTCTATTTAGACTGGGCACCTTAGAAGAATCTACTAGTTACAAAAGATTATTATTCACCCCTCTTCATCCCTTAAATATAGCCTATAACATAAAAGTTAATGAAGAGTTAGAAAACGAAGCTTTACATGAGAGTATCTTAAAAAAGCTCTCACCCTTAAACTTAGTCCCTTTCATAAAGTGCAGAGATAAGTCAGTTTATACTCCAATAGAGCAAGAGCACTCACCAGAGTGGTTATACTTCGAAAGTAATTCAGTTAATAGTCAGCATACTTCAAAACGCTTCGTTAGTAGCTTGGTTTCTCAAAAAATAGATGAATTCTTAAAGCATTTTTCATTTTTATTTCCTACACCAAATAATCCACTCAAGATTAATTTATTTAATTGCGGAGATTGCGGAGAAGTGCTGGAAGGGGTCTTTAAATACCTAAAAAAGGAAATTACAGAAAAACTATCTGAAAACAAAATTAGACCTATTGAGATTAGGATATATGGATCCTCAGATTATGTGACAAAATTCGAAGAAATCTCTCTTTATGAAGATACTAATTTCATTAAACAGCATTTTAACTTAGACTTTAATTCTAATAAAATTGAACCACAAGATATGCTTCTTATATACCATGAGAAAGTTCATTTCTCATATATAAGAACAAACTCTGAAGAGTTTGAGTATTCTCATATTTCTTTTTACCAATTTACAAACTCCTCTGAAATTCCATCGAGTGAAGTTTCTTATTCTTATTACGATATGGATGAAGTGAACTCTGGAGTTGGTTTAAATGGTTTAGTTGCTGATACCCCATCTACATATATTAAAGAATCCTACCGAAGTTGTTTTGGCACTAAGGATTACCCTACGGAAAGCAACTTGTTGCTAGATTTAGCAAAGACCATTAATCCATTTTATAATGTTGCACTTACGCAAGACCCTTATGATCGGAAAAATGTTGTTTCCACTGTAATTGACCGAAGTATTAATCAATCATTGGATTCCGTATACAAAAAATCAAGATGGGTTACCTTTATTTCGCCCAAAGTAGACCTTTCGTTTTTCAAGAGTAATGATGAAGTAATAATCATTCACTATAGTGACCAGTATAATAATGCAAGTGGCTATGATGCCATTACTGTTACTAAGAAATCAAATGAGTATGAATTCATAATTAAGGAATTCCTCAGAGATAGAACTGGAGCCCAGGAAATCGATTCAGAACAAGCCTCTTGCATTCTTAACCTCTATAATGCGGTCAATGGTGATTGGTTACTAAGACATAATATCCAGAAAGATGAGAAAGCCAGAGAAAAGATAAGTGTCCTATCAGCAATGAAGGCAATGCTTACCTTATTTGAAGATGACAATATTGCGTGGGTTCCATTATCAATGGAAGAAATCCTAAGAGTTTCTGGCAGTGCGGGTTTACCGCAAAATGAGGGATTCTTTTCCAAAAAGAATCTTTGTGAGAATAAATTAGAAAATATCAGCGATGATCTTTTAATGGTTGGGTTTTCCTGGACAGAGGGTGAAGAGCTTAAGATGTATTTGCACCCGGTAGAGGTAAAAATAGGTGGTGTCCATTCTAATGTTATAGAAAAAGCGAGACTTCAAGGGACTAAAACCGTCGAATTATTAAAGAAGCATCTTAATGGAGATGGTTTCAAAAGTAAGATTTATCGTAACTTTTTTGCAAAACAAGCAATCACTTTTGCTGAGAAATTCCTTATCTATGAAATTTGGCCTGAGAACAAGAAGAACTTTCAAAGAGTCATTCAAGATTTCCGCAAAAGATTAAATAATGATGAATTTCAAATTTCAGACTACTTGGAAAACAAAATTGGGAAATTTTCTATCCTAGCCTTTGATAAAAACGAATCATTTATCCAAAGGAGTATCGATAAGAAAGAGGACCACTTGCTGATTCGCTTGTATGATAATGATGGTTTGAATTGGGCGCATTCTCCATTTTCTGATATATCCGAACGCATAGGAAGTATGCGTCTTTTTAATTCAGAACAGGACTCATACGGTGAAGAAGATTATACTTATAGACCAATAAACCCAGAGCCCAATCTTGCTGCGAATGATGGGACACTACCTAATGAAGAGGACCCATCTGAATACATAACGGCTCCAGAATCTGTAGAGCCAATAGAACCGATGGAAATCTTATTTGGTCATAAGATCCAGAATAACGACCCTGTGTTATGGTATCCAACATCTACCGATAAGGTAATGCATACCAATACAGGAATCATAGGCACAATGGGAACTGGTAAAACACAGTTTACCAAATCATTGATTACCCAACTTTATCAGCAAAAAGAGAGAAATGTTAAATCTATAGATTTAGGTATTTTGATTTTCGACTATAAGGGAGATTATATTAAGGAGGATTTCATGAAAATGAATGATGCTAAGGTTTACGACCTCTATCATCTGCCATTTAATCCCTTGGCTCTGTCGATACCTAAGGCATTTAAACCTATGCTTCCCTTACACACAGGGAATACAATAAAGGAAACAATTGTTAATGCTTTTCACTTAGGTAACAAGCAAGAAAATCGCTTGCACGAAGCAATCATGCAAGCATACGAATACAGAGGAATCAACAAAGGCAACAAGAATACATGGGATAAACAGGCTCCTACTTTAGCTGATGTATACTCAATTCTTCTAGATGAAGTCTCTGATAAGGATAAAGATAGTTTGTACTCTGCAATCTATAAGCTTAACGAGTTCGAAATATTCGAACCTGAACCAGATAAAACTAAACCGTTTTTCGATCTTTTAAATGGAGTAACCATTATTAACCTTAATGGTTATGAGGAAGACATTCAAAATCTTGTAGTCGCCATTACATTAGACCTTTTTTACTCCCAGATGCAAGCGCACGGTCATAGTGAAATCGATGGAAATTTCCGCCAACTCACCAAACTAATTTTGGTTGATGAAGCAGATAACTTTCTAAGTAAAAATTTTGGAACGCTCCGTAAAATCCTCAAAGAAGGTAGAGAATTTGGTGTTGGGACAATCCTATCTACACAATTTTTAAATCATTTCTCAACGAGTGATAACGAGTATTCAAATTATATACTAACATGGATCATTCATAGAGTTAGTGAGCTTAGAAAGAAAGATATAGAATCTCTCTTTAGTTTAAACTCTGCCAGTGAAAAAGATGAATTGATGAATGTAATAAAAGGATTAGAGAAACATCATAGTATTGTGAATTTGGCGGGCAGTGAACCGATTTTGATGAAAGACAGAGCTTTTTGGGCATTAATTGAGAAGGACATGTAGAATAATTAATAAGGCTGAATTTGAAATAATTGATTACACAAAAATTAAACCTGATGACCGTAATCTATTATTATTTTAGAATACTAGTTTAAAGCATATTCACTGGTTTTTGATTTCTCATTTAATAATGGGAAAATGCAACATGCCCACCTAAATATTCTGCAAGTTGTGTAAGCATCCGGAAGACTTTTGTATTTCATCGGTAATTCAGACTCTTCTGGTATTTTGGTAAAAAAACCATTTTTCACTTCTAATTTCCATTTTTCAAAGCTGTAGACATCAGAAGTTCCAATTTTAGGGACTATAGCAGCATGTAAATTATGCGGGTAGTTCTTTTTCACTGAATATCCTTTTGAAACTACTCCGCATAAGTAAATCGCCTTAAAATCTCCATTATCGATTTCACTAAGAATCAGGGTTTTCATATTAAGCATTTCGGGGTTTGATGCCTTAGAAAACAATTGGCTATAGGGAGTTCCTCGTCCTTTGTCGTCTTTAATTTGAGTTCCCTTCAAGCATGCTTGACAATGCTTAGTTAAGTTTGTTTCACATACATATTTTGCCCATAACCATTTGAATGCATTGGGTTCTAAATTATGTGTTAGTTCAATATTTCCCATATAGTCCTTTGTTTCTATTCAAAAATTGAGTCTATTAAATTGCTCGCTAATGGTTATTATTTTTTTTCCAGTCTCTTCATTATGGTTCACATTATCTATTCCAAACCTAATCGAAGAATAAATCCTATCCTCATCAAAGCCCATAGCTTTTAAAACATGCGAAGGGTAAACAGCGTCACTAGTACAAGCAGACCCACTGGAAACAGCTACATCATTCTTGAGAGCTATGATCAAAGCTTCGCTTTCGACTCCTTGGAAAGAAATATTTAAATTAGCTGCTAAGCGATTTTCTAATTTTCCATTTAATTGAGCGGTTGGAATATTAGTCTTTATTTCATTCCAAAAAGTATCTCTAATTTCCCGAAGTTGCACCTGCTTTTTCTCTCTGTCTTTGCTTAATATCCGTATAGCTTCCGCAAACCCAACGATACCAGGAACATTTAGTGTTCCTGACCGTAAACCTTTTTCATGGCCTCCGCCGTGGATTATAGCGTCTAATTTAATTCTAGGTCTACTTCTTCTAACATAAAGAACACCAATTCCTTTTGGACCATTTAACTTGTGTGCAGAACAAGCGAGCATATCAATCTTCATACTTTCCACATCAAGGTGTTCTTTACCCATAGTTTGAGTAGCATCTGTAAAAAAGAATACTCCATTTTCTCGACAAATTTCTCCGATTTTTTTAATTGGATGTATAATGCCCGTTTCATTATTCGCATGCATTACTGAAACAAGAATAGTATTCTCTTGGATATTTAAACTTAGCTTTTCTAAATCAATTTCTCCAAATGCATTAACATCAATTAATGTAATTTCATGACCGAGAGACTGAATCCACTCATAACAGTCCAGAACAGCCTTATGCTCTGTTTTAATTGTTATAAAATGTTTTTTCTCCTTATTTTTAAACGCTAACCCTTTTATAGCTAAATTAATTGCTTCAGTAGCACCAGATGTAAAAATTATTTCTTGTGATTTTGCATTTATGGACTTAGCGATGATTTCTCGACCAGTCTCAACTGCTTGGAAAGCATTTACCCCATAAATATGACTTTTCGACGCAGCATTTCCATACTCCTCAGTGAAATAAGGAAGCATTGCCTCTAAGACTTGAGGATCTACTGGTGTTGTGGAATGTGAGTCTAAATAAAGAGGCTTATTCATTAATATTTAGCTACAAGCTTACCTATATCACTAATATTTTTAACTCGTGAGTTAAACAGGTCAATTCCTCTAACCATATGTGCAAGGAACCAATGGTTCATCTCGTTATCATTCTCTACATCTATTTTATGCTTAACGAGCCATGCTTGTAATAGGCTTGAAATAGTGAGGTCGTATTCCCCAAGTAATGTATATCTATTTATTTCTCTCTCAATGTTCTCAATTTTCTCCATCTCTCGCGGTAAGCCTGATTCCTCAATAGATAAACAAAAACCAATTCTACAAATCAGATTGGGAGTAATTCCAATTCTGCCTTTTAGGGCTCTTAACCGATTATCAGCGTCTTGTGAAAATGGAATTTTCTTTAATGTTATTTTATGCATGAGCTACTCCTTCCAAAAATACTGTTCCTCTGCATTCGTTTTGCGAGTTCGTTTGTCATAACTCAAGTGATAACAATGAGAAATACTTGGATTTAGTCTTTTATATAAAGAATTATCAACTTCTGTATCTGTAGAAAGCATTATCACTTGATGAGAAGCATTAGGGAAATACTTATCAATCAACTTCATACGATGATCACTGTCCAATCTACCCAGTGGAGTATCAATAATCACAGGAAGTGGTCTTCCTGATGACTTTGCAAGTCCCCACAACATAGAGATTGATAAAATCTGCTTTTCTCCTGATGAAAGTTCTTCTTTCGATATAGTTTGTTCGTCTGAATTATAAATGGTTACTTGGAACGT
>MDTC01198806.1_pt1 | contig 11167 bp, 7 predicted proteins | sample 811181 | NCBI WGS metagenome assembly MDTC01 (sample SAMN05326644, study PRJNA326480) | marine metagenome | isolation source: seawater | place: Pacific Ocean: North | collected 2011 | reverse complement strand
TATAGTGATTTAATGAAACACGATAAATTCAAGAGTAAAAAATAATGGCTGAAAATGTAACCACAACAAATAATCCATCTGTAAGAACTATCAATGATGATAGTGATGCATTTTTTGGATTAACTTTACCACTTGAGTATAAAGGTGGTAGTGTTGGGTTCTTTCATAGAGCTTCTACACTTCTTGAACAAGCTAGAAGTAATATAAAAAATCTTCTACTTACAAGAAAAGGTGAAAGGGTTGCTCAGCCAAATTTTGGTACGGATTTATTTATAGTATTATTTGAACAAATAGATGGTTCACAAGATATACCAGATAGAGTAGAACAAGCGATTAGAGAAGCTGTTGATTTCTGGTTACCATATGTTACAGTAGAAGCTGTGTTTACATCTTTTGAACCAGATTTAAATCAAGTAATAGTTGAACTAACATTTTCTGTGAATGTAAATGATGAAGAAGCAATTGATACAATCACATTTGAATTTAATGGAGTAGGATAATGCCAATAGATGTAGAATACGGAACAAATATAAAAAAAGAGAAAAAGAAAGTAAAGTATCTTGGTAGAGATTTTAGTTCAATAAGACAGAACCTTATTGAGTTTGCTAAATCATACTATCCAACAGCGTACAATGATTTTAATGAATCATCACCAGGTATGATGATGATTGAGATGGCTGCGTATGTTGGTGATGTATTATCATACTATGTTGATAATCAATATCGTGAAACTTTATTACATAGTGCAGAAGAAAAGAAAAACATTTTTAAGATTGCACAATCATTTGGATATAAACCAAAACTTAGTTCACCTGCGAGTGCAGTTTGTGATTTCAGTATAGAAGTTCCAGCTGTAATAGAGGGTGATACATATGTACCAGATACTAATTATGCACTTAGGGTAAATGCTGGTAGTATGTTTTCAAGTAGAAGTGGTAGAACATTTAGATTAAAAGATGATATTAATTTTAAATCCAAAACAGCTTTTGATGCTCGAGTAGATAGAATTAATAGATATTCTGGTGATACACCATCACATTTTAAATTAACAAAAAAAGGTATCGTTGAAAGTGGTAAAAGAAATACAGAAACATTTGTATTTGGTAGTGCTGTAAAATTTGATAAAGTACTTTTAAATAAACAAAATGTTATTGAAATTGTATCAGTAGTTGATGATGATGGAAACACTTGGTATGAAGTTCCTTTCTTGGCACAAGATACTGTATTTGTTGATGTAGAGAATAACTCTACTAACACACCTGATGTATCTGCACAATTAAGTTCAGCACCATTTATGTTAAAATTATTAAAAACATCAAATCGTTTCACTACATACGCTCGTAGTGATGGAAAAACAGAATTAAGATTTGGAGCAGGTATTAGTTCAAATGCTGATGAAGAGATTATACCTAATCCAGATAATGTTGGTAGTTCACTTGGTACAGGTTTATCTAAACTTGATGATTCCTTTGACCCAAGTAATTTCTTAAAGACAAAAGCTTTTGGACAAGCTCCAAGTAATATTTCATTGACTGTAACTTATACTTATGGTGGTGATATTAAAGATAATGTTGTTAGTGGAGAAATTTCAAGTGCTGATAATTTAACTCTTACTTTAAATGAAGAGGGATTAGATGCTACTGAAGTTCAGAATACAAAACAAGGTTTAAGTATCACAAATCCTGAACCTGCAACAGGTGGTTCTGAAGGTGAAACACCAGAACAAGTTAGACAAAATGCATTAGCATATTTTAATTCTCAGAATAGAGCAGTTACACGAGAAGATTATGTTACAAGAATATATTCATTACCACAAAAATATGGTGCAGTTGCAAAAGCTTACATTGTTCAAGATGAACAATTAGAATTAAATACAAAAACAATTATAAAAAATAATAAAATCAGTCTTAATAAAGGAACTCAAATTGTTCCTAATCCATTAGCATTGAATATGTATTTATTAGGATATAATTCAAACAAACAATTAGTAACTTTGAATGAAGCAGTTAAACAAAATCTGAAAGTTTATCTTTCACAATACAGAATGCTTACTGATGCTATAAATTTAAAAGATGGATATATTGTTAATGTATCTTGTAGATTTTCAATTGTTACACAAAGAGGATATAATAAAAATGAAGTATTGTTGAAATGTGTAGAAGCTGTAAAGAAACATTTCACTATTGATAATTGGCAAATTAATCAACCGATTGTATTAAGTGATATTGCTTATCAAATCTCATTAGTGGATGGTGTGGCAAGTGTAGTTCCACCTGAAGAAGATAATCCTAATAAAAATATTGTGGTTATAGAAAACAAATATAAAACCGCAGATGGATATAGTGGACATGTTTATGATATAACATCAGCTACAAAAGATGGTGTTATTTATCCATCATTAGACCCAAGTATATTCGAACTTAAATACCCGAATACAGATATTGAGGGTAGAGTAATAGGAGACATTTAATGCATTATTTTGAATATCCAATAACCGATACAACAATTTATGAGGGTAGTGTAACTTCATCAAGAAACACAGGTTTAGATGAAATACTTGAAGTTAATAAAATTGTAAATTCAACAGGTACGACAGTAAATGTTTCAAGAATATTAATGAAGTTTGATTATACTTATATTTCATCATCAATACAAAGTGGTATTATACCAAGTGATGCAAAGTATTATTTAAATTTATATGATGCTAAATCAGAAGAATTGGCAGTAGAACAAACTTTATTCGCTTATATTGTTAGTGGAAGTTGGAGTGGTGGTACGGGTAGATTAGATTCAGACCCTACCATTAGTGATGGAGCAAGTTGGAAGTATCGTGATAATGATACAACAAAAACTGCTTGGGTTGGTGATAGTACAACACAAGGTGGAACTTGGTACACATCAAGTTTAGGTGCAGAATATGAAGTTAGTTCATCATACAGTTTAGTTTATGAAACTGAAGATATAAGAATGGATATTACTGATTTGGTAAAGAATCATATCTATAGTGGTTCAACCTATCCAAACTATGGCTTCATTATTAAAAGAGAAAATTTACACACATCATCAAGTAGATTTAGTATCTATGACCCAACAACAGCGACTGGTTCTGCTGAGGGTAATGAAGACCAACTTGGAAATTTACAATTTTTCTCAAGAGAAACACATACAATCTTTCCACCAAAATTAGAAGTTGAGTGGGACGATAGTTCTTTCTCAACAGGAAGTTTAAGTGCCTTAAGTGCAGATGATTTAGATAGATTAAAAATTTATTTTAAAAATTTAAAACCAGAATATAAACAAAAATCAAAAGTAAAATTTAGATTTGTTGGTAGAGAGTTGTATCCAACAAGAGGCTTTGATACAACACCAGCCGCCCTAACAGTCAAATACTTACCAAGTGGTAGTAGAAGTTTAGGACAAGGTACATATTATTCTGTAAAGGATGCTGAAACAGAAGATGTGATAATACCTTTCAGTACAGGTTCTATTGTAAGTTGTGATTCCACAGGTAATTACTTTAACTTATGGATGGATGGTTTCCAACCTGAAAGATTTTATAGATTTGAAATTAAAGTAGTTAGTGGTAGTGGAGCTGATGAAACTTCAATGATATATGATGATGATTTTCAATTCAAAATAGTGAGATAATAAATGCCTTATAAATTAAATTCTAAAGAGGCTTTTAAATATGAAACATATAGAAACATATTTGAAGCAAATAGAGAAGAACAATTAAGATTAGCTGAAAAAGAATATAAAAGAATGCAAATCTCTGGTTCTACTCTTGATGCATCACCACATTTAAGAGATGAAGAGGGAGTATTATTATCATACGAAAGTCCAGATAATGAAGTAGATTCTATAAAAGAACCATATTCGAATGTAAGATTATTGATTAATCAAAAAGTTGGAACAGAAGATAGAGTTCTTAAATTTTTTGGTAATGATATACAATTTAATGATATATTTCCAAAAGAACCAGAACCTGTAGAACTAACAGCTGAAACAGACCCTGAATTACAAAGTGAACTTGATACATATAGAGAACTAAATGCTCAGTTAAGAGGAATCATAGGTAATGATGGTGAATCAACATCAACAACAGAGTCTGTAGCAAATTCATCAGAAATTAAAAAACAAAACGCTCAAAAGAATTTATTAAGTAACTTGAAAAAGTTAGGTGGAAAAATGAGAAGACAACTTTCAAAAATATTTGGAATATAATCAATGTTAAATTACGGATTGAAAGAAAAAGATAAAGTTCAATTAGAACATCCTAAATCAGTTTATACTGGTTGGGGTAGAGATTCTCGTGATTATTTAAAACTACTTATTTACAATTTAAATGATGAGAAAATAAATGAAATAGTTCTTCGTCCAGCAGATGTTGTATTCACTACTGATACCACAATAGATATTGATGTAGGTTCTCACATTAGAGAGTTAGGTTATCGTGAAGGTGAATTTAAATTTCAATATTTGTTTTTCAGATATATGGCTGGTAATGAAGATACAGTTTTTATAAATCAAAAAGGATTCATTAATGTTGGTAAAGTACAAACACGAGTTGTAAATGGTAAACCTAAATATTATACCGTAAAGGGTGGTAAAGCTAGATTACAAGATGAATTAGAAGTTAAAGAATTAAAATATGTTATAAAAGAAATATCACCTAATAGAGATGAAATAAAAGTTGATGTTCAAGATATTAGTAATTTAAAATATAGAAGAGATTTCGCCGCTATAAATAAAGATATAGTTTATACACCTAAAAAAATTAATCCAACGGATGGCGAAATAAGGTTTGATAAAAATGACCCAAATGTTTTAATATTTGAACCAGCTACTAAAGAAAGAGGATTTACAGATTCTATGGTGGGTGGACAAATAGTTATTCGTGGTATGTATGAATATTTAAAAGTGGAACCTGAAACAAAGGAACCAATACCTACACCAGACTTACCAACAGATGAAGATAACAAACCACAACCTATTAAACCATTTTTAGATATTATAGGTTACAAAGACCCTATAAAATCTATATTTAAACCTAAAGAATTAATAAGACAAAATAGATACACTGCTTTAAGTTCGGCAGAAGAACAAGAAGCGTATGAAGAGTATAATAGAAGTGATACATATGGTAGTGTTTGTTTTGTTGGTGATACAAAAATAAAATTAAGTAACAATCGTACTATACCTATTCGTTTAATGAAACCAGGTATGAAAGTTAAAACTCAACAAGGGTACGCAAAAGTATTAAAAGTATTAAAAGATAATAAACCTTACGGAGATAAATTAGTAAGATTTGGTAAACTTATCACAACAGACCATCATCCAATTTATCATAAAGGTAAATGGTTTATGGCTAATGAAATTGGTGAAGAATTTTTATCAGAACCATTATCAGTTTGGAATTTATTATTAGATAAACATCACACAATATACGCTAATAATGTTATTTGTGCTACAATGAATAAATGGAAATCCGATGATACTAAACATTGGAGTGAAAGATTTTTTGAATCAAGAAATAGATTTAAGATGTTACGACCTGCTGGGCCAATACCTGGTGGTGGTTTAACAGGTGGTGGATTTGGTGAAGATGGATTTGAAAGTCAAGCTGATTTGGCATCAGAAGAGGGACTTGGATTAACTGTAGGTTCAGGTGTATCAGCATTTACACCAAATGAAATTATTGTAGAAGAACAATTAGAACCTGTAACAAGAGAATTTATTGATGATATATCAGAAAAAGATGATATAATAGATGACTTTCCACCAGACCCAAGTTTTCCAAGACCATTTCCTGATGAGGAAATAAAAAAATTACCTAAATCACCAACACCTGTACCAATAGATTATCACGCTAAAATTACAGAGGTATTGGATTACAATAGAGTTCGTGTAGATACTTCATATGAAGATGGTGCTGATGATGCTGGACATAGTGGAGAAGATAATTCAAGAAAAAGATTTTCTGATTGGTATGTAAACTTCAGAAAAGCTAAAGTAGGTAGATTAAACACTTATATGGTTAGTAATGAGGGATTACATTTATGTTTAAGTGTATTGGATTCACCAGATGTAATTGATACAGATGATGTGGATTTACGACCTCTTTCAGACCAAACTGCTAGATATTTTAAATTATATGAACCATTACCAGATTCATTAGAAAAAGGTGATTTGGTTTATTTTGCAGAAGAAAAAATGGAACCATATTCAGATGTAATTAGATTAATTCCATTTATTGATGATGATAGAGATGAGTTATTTCTTAGAGTTCCTAATGTAGAATCTATGGATAATCCAATTACCTTTAGAGGTACTAATTTTAAAAACAGAACGGATTTAATCGGTACTGATGATAGCACAAAAGAAAGTATTACAAACTCAGTTTTCTCAAGTAGTTTATTAGATGTACAAGTAAATGTAGATTATCAAAAAAGAACAGATAAATTTGGTGTTGATGTTACTGATTATGGATTTAGTAACTTTGTTAATTTTAGTTCAGCTAAACTTCGTTTAAAAAACTTTAAAAAGAAACTTGAATTAATAGAATTTTATACAAGTTCAAGTTCAGCGATTAATGATGTAACAGGTTCATCGGATACTAAGAGTGAATTTGATTTAAATAAAAGAAGAATTATAAATTCATTTGACCCTTATGAAAATTTCTTATATACCGTTTCATCAAGTTACGCTTCAAGTTCAGTAGGTGAGTTTTATGATTCATCTTGGCCAAAATCAAACTCAACATCACCATATACATTAAATGCTGTTACAAGTTCTGAGGGTATTTCTTGGTATAATACTTGGATTAATTATGCGGAAGATTATGATAGAGGTAATCGTGATAGATTAGTGAATAATTTACCAACACATATTACTAATGATACACAAAATAAAGTATTTGTAGATTTTATGGATATGATAGGTCATCAATTTGATGAAACTTGGACTTACTTAAAACACTTTACAGATGTAAATGAAAGAGTAAGTAAAGTTAGTGAGGGTATATCAAAAGATATTGTACAAGAAGTTGCTAAAAGTATGGGATTTGAAGTTATCAATGGTAATGATTTAATAATTTTACCTGAATATCTGTTAGGGAAAGATATAGATGGTGGAGCTTTATACGAATCACCACAAGAAACGGTAACGGAAGAAGTGTGGAAACGAATACTTGCTAACTTACCTTTCTTTATGAAAACAAAAGGAACAAAAAGAGCTATTAAAGGATTGTTAAATTGTTATGGTATTCCAAGTTCTATATTAAGAGTAAGAGAATATGGTGGACCTGATAAAGGAACAGCTGTTGGATATGAAGTAAAAAGAAAATTCACATATGCTTTAGATTTTAAATCAAATGAATTTCTAAGATTACCGTGGAAAGATACTGCTGATAGTATTAAACCAGAAACAATTGAATTTAGATTTAGAAGTCCTGAATCTAAAAATCAAGTTATTGTTGAATCAGAGGATAAATGGGCAATAGAATTAACTGATAATGGTGAACCTGATGATAAAGGTAGATTACAATTTAGTGTTAGTGGAAGTGGTGCAACTGCATTTATAACATCTTCAGTATTACCATTTTATAATGATGATATGTGGAGTGTGATGTTAACCAGAAAATCAGCCAGTGGAGCTGATTTAACTGCAGATACTGCTACACAAAATATTACATATGAATTAACTACAAGACAATACGATTCAACAAGAGAAACAATTTTATATTCTGATTCATCAAGTATATCAACAAACACTTCTGCAATCAATACAGCATTTGCAGCAGATACAGATTTATATATTGGTGGACATAATGATAAATTCCACAATACAAGATTTAGTGGTTCATTAATGGAGTTCAGATTATGGAGTGAACCATTATCACAAAGTGTATTTGAGAATCATGTCCGAACACCAAAAGCATATAATGGAAACACATCATCATCAGCTTATGATAATTTAGAACTTAGATTAACCTTGAGTGATAATGTAAACTTAAATACTTCACCAAGTGCTAATGATAATAAATCAGGAAAGAATTTATATCACACGAGTGCGAGTGCACATAGTTTTAGTGGAAACTCTTACAGAAGTTTAGTTGATTTAGAACAATTAAAAGTTCCTGATATTGGTCCAAATAGAAGAAATGCAACTAAAATTAGAATTGAAAATACATCTTTGACTGGATTGTTATCACCAAATATAAGAAGAGAACAATCATCACAAGATTTAGCACCATTAGATAGTAATAAACTTGGTATTTATTTCTCACCTGTAGATGTTATTAATGAAGATATTATGTATTCAGTTGCAGATTTAAATATTGATGATGAGATTGGAGACCCAAGAGATTTATATGAACCTACATATAGAGGTTTGAGAAAAAAACAAAGAGAATATTTTAAAAAATATAGTGGAACAAATAATTTTTGGGATTATATGAGATTAATCGGTTTTTATGATGACAGTATATGGAGACAGATTGGTAAAATGATTCCTGCTAGAGCAAATTCTACTTTAGGGTTATTGATAGAACCAAATATTTTAGAAAGAAGTAAACAAGTTGTTGGTAAGAAACCAGAAGTTAAAAATGTATATTATGAAAATGCTAATCATTTTGAATTTGGATTACAATTAAGTTCAAGAGAAACAAGTTCAATTGGACACCAACCATTTAGTTTTGAAGCAGAACTACCACAATATGAAACTGAGTTAGATTTAAATGGTAGTGATTTCGTAAGTGGTTCTACTGGTAAATTAGGATTACCAACATTAATTAGATTAAATGAAATAGACCATACAAGTCCGTATGGAAACTTTTATGCAACTGCAAGTATTACCTTTGGTGGTATTACTTCAGATTTTACAGACTCACTACAAGTATTTGTAAGTGGTTCAAGAATTAGTGAACATAATGAGATTGAAGTTCCATTTTACACAAGTTCACTTTCAGTATCAGAAGCAAATGGATATGGTGATTTTCCACAATATAAAAATAATGGAAATTATCAATATAGTAGTTCATTTGAACCAACAGATATTCAAAGTATGGCTTATGATGGAAATTTATTTAGAGCATTTGTTCAAGGAACTTTATTAACAAAAGATAACACTATAGATGGTAATGAACCAGTAGAGATAACTATAACTTCACCAGGTAAACTTGTAACACAGAATTCAGGTGAATCCAAACTAAAAGTTGATTAAAAGTTTGGTAGAGTTATATTTATATATGAACAATTATCATCTTAAGTTCAAATCAATAGGAGTAAAAAATGGGATTTTTAAATAATACAAGTATCACCGTAGATGCTGTATTAACCAAAAAAGGTCGAGAGTTATTAGCAAGAGGACAAGATGAGTTCAAAATCACAAAGTTCGCACTTGCAGATGACGAGGTTGATTACAGATTATGGGATACAGCTCATCCTAACGGAAGTAACTACTATGGGGCAGTAATTGAAAATATGCCTATATTAGAATCTTTCGTAGATGAGAATCAAATAATGAGATTTAAGTTAGTATCTTTACCAAAGAATACAGCGAAGTTACCTATATTAGAAATAGGTTCACCGAATGTAACTTTAACTGGTCCAGGTATTACACAAACTATTTCACCAAACACAAGAAATTCTGGTGGTGGTGAAAGTTATGCATTTACATTACACGATGCTACAATCGCAAATATAACACCAGTTGTATCTGTTAGAACAACACCAAAAGAAACACCAGCACAAAGAAGAAATAGACTTCGTAGAGCAAATCTAAGAAGAAGAGGAGCTGCTGGATTGGTGGATGGATTACCTTTAGGTGGCGGGCCGAGACCAGGAGGAAATAATATAATTTCTATATTTCCAGAACCTGAAATGGCACCACCAATGGAAGAGATTGAATTAATCGAAAACAATGTAGGTGCAACAACACCAGTATTTACAAATGAGGAAGAAAGAAAACGCTCTATCACAATAGAGGGTAAATCAATTAATCTTGTTTCTCGTTCTGTAACTACTGATTCTTCAACAAATTTAACCGTGACAGGTCTATCAACAGGAGCTTCATTTAATGTTGCAGTTACTGTTAAGGCAGACCCAAGTACATTATAAGGAGTAGAAGATGTCAGTATTTACAATATTCGATAGAGAAAACGATGTAGTTGAAAATCAACGAGTAAAGGTATCAAGTGGTATCTTTAGTGGTGGTACAGGTACTTTAACTTCGTTCTTCACTTCATCAGTACAAAACGCGACTGGTTCTTTTTTACACATATATCATCAAGATGTTAATGAGGCCGCAACAAGTGCTACAGCCGAAGTCCAATTTGATATTGGTTATGCCCATTTCTTCGGTAGTGGTTCAAGTGGTAATTCAAATAGTTCTAAACAAGGAACAGCTGGTAAAAGAGAAACTGCGGGTAATTATAGACAATTCGCAAATGTATTATTACCACAAGGTACTGAGAAGTTTACTTTCACAAGTGCTCCAAGTGCTTCAAATGATTTTTACTTTGTATCATTTAACAGAGCTCGTATGAGAGAAAAGGTCGACCCAGGTAATTGGGAACTAAGACTTGGTAATTTTAAATTCATTGACGATAGTGGAGCAACTACTAATCCAACAACAAATGAAGGTGGTAGAGTGTTTAATATTGTTAGTGGTTCAATTGAAACAGGAACAGGAGTTATTAAAACAACCGCAACATCACAAACAGGTGGAGCAGTTGGTAGTTTTTATCCTGATTTAGGTATATTATTATTTAATGCATCTCAATTGGATTCTCATTTTGGATTAAGTACATCAAGAAGTTCAGATACTTTTGATAATAACGGTAGAAAATTCTTTAATTCAATCGTTGATGGAGAATACTTCCAAGCTCGTAGAGAAGAAGAAATTAGTTCTACTAATTATTTCTGTAGAGTAACTAATAAAAACTATAACTTTAGTGCTAACCCAACATTCTTCTCGGGTTCAGATGGTTCATTAACAAACTCAACATTCTTTAAAGACCCTAAAGTGTTTATTACACAAGTTGGTCTTTACAATGATGCAAATGAACTATTGGCTATCGCTAAGTTAAGTAAACCAATATTAAAATCATACTCAAGGGAAGCTATTATTAAGGTTAAACTTGACTTCTAAGGGAAAGTAAAATGTT
>MDTC01021643.1_pt1 | contig 11168 bp, 11 predicted proteins | sample 811181 | NCBI WGS metagenome assembly MDTC01 (sample SAMN05326644, study PRJNA326480) | marine metagenome | isolation source: seawater | place: Pacific Ocean: North | collected 2011 | reverse complement strand
TTAGCCTGGGCAAATAAATCACGTACCCGTGATGCTCCAACACCAACAAACATTTCAACAAAATCTGAACCAGATAAGCTAAAAAAAGGTACATTAGCCTCGCCTGCTATAGCTTTTGCTAATAATGTTTTACCAGTTCCCGGAGGGCCCATTAATAAAACACCTTTTGGTATTTTTGCACCCAATGTTTTATAACGATCTGGATTTTTTAAAAAGTCTACAATTTCACTTAGCTCTTCTACAGCTTCATTGATACCAGCTACATCTTTAAACGTTGTTTTGTCTTTATTGTCTTTCCAGGGTTTGGCTCGAGATTTACCAAATGACATCGCTTGATTATTCATGCCTTTTGCCTGATTAAAAATAAAAAACCATAATACAAAAATTAAGATGAACGGTAATAGAGCTTGTAAAAACATACCCCAAACCCAACCACTATCTGTGGGGTTTACTTTGATACCAACGTTTTGTGCTTCTAAATCGGCTATTAAATCAGGGTAGTCATAATAATATGTTTTGAAATATTCACCTGAGTTTGTTTTGCCAACAATCAGGCCTTCTGAAGTGCGAATAGTTACATCTTTGATATCGCCTTGGTTAAGGTCATAAATAAATGTAGAAAAATCTTTTTGGTTTGGTGCAGCAGGCTCACTGACATAAGTTGAAATAACAGACAAAATCATTAATGCAATTAAAAAATACCAAATGGAATTTTTCCAGTTTTTATTTTTTAAATTAGGGTCTCTCTTTTTTTTATTCTCTTGCATAAGTATTGTTATTATCTACTTAATTTCAAAAATTTTCAATAAACACGATAAATATTATAACAACTAAATAATAAATAAAGTTTCAATTTAAGTTGTATTTTTTATAGAACGGAAGTTATAAAATGCTTGAATCTAAAAAAAGACAAAGCACAAAGTACCACCCTATAGTACTTTGCTAATAAATTATGGTTATTTTCATACTTTGACTCAGATATGTTTAAAAATTAATTATCAAATTTAATCGCATCTTCGCCGTCTATTTCATAAAATAGACTAGTCGTTTTTTTGTTAAATGCCTGCGAAGTTGAGTCTATATTAAACCCAACATGATTAATATAAATAGGACGGGTTAAATTGTTTTTGTTAACCAAACAACAACATTCTATCACCTGCGGGTCATCATAGTCGCTTAAGGCATTAAGTGCGGCAGTAATTGTTTTGCCAGTATCAATTTCTTCGCTGACTAAAATAATGATTTTATCTTGTAATGGAAATGTAATAGATGACCGGCCTAATGATACAAAACCTGTATCAGTCGTTGTTGAGTTGTATAAAGAAATATCTAAAATACCTGTTTGTATAGTATAGTCAAAGTTGGGTTCACATAATTTTTTTAATCGCTGGGCTATAATGTGGCCTTTTGTTTCAATACCTATAAAAGCTAATGGCATGGTACGATCTTTTACAATAGCAGCAGCCATTGACTCAAGTGTTGTTTTGATGTCTGATTCTGAATATAAATCAGTCATTCTCAAAGTAATCCTTTGGTAGAAGGTATACCTGGTTTGCGCGGATCAATAATGGTAGCTCGATCAAGACATACTCCAAATGCTTTAAAGCAGGCTTCAATTTTATGATGGGTATTAAAGCCAGCAAGTAAATTTAAATGTAGAGATAACCGGGCATTATTAATAAATGCTCGAAAAAATTCGTCGACCAATTCGCAGTCAAATTGCCCTACTTTTTCATTGTTTAAATTATGTGTAAATGTAAGATGCGGACGATTACTGATATCAATTGCACACTGACAAAGAGCCTCATCCATGGGGATTAATCCATCAGAGTAACGTGTAATACCTTTATTATCGCCTAAGGCTTTATGAAAAGCCTGACCTAAACAAATACCAACATCTTCTACTGTATGATGAAAATCAACATCTAAATCACCTTTAACAGTAATATCTAAATCAAATAACCCATGTTTAGCAAACAGTTCTAACATATGATTAAAAAAACCAATACCAGTATTTAATGTTGATTTACCTGTACCATCAATTGTTAAAGCTAGTGTAATAGCTGTTTCATTTGTTTTTCTGCTAATAGTATGTTTTCTGATAGCTGTCATTTGTTCTCCTTTTTAAAATAGTGTTGATTGATGTGTTTCGTCTATATTACACACAATACCTAAATGATCATAAGCTTGTCTAGAGGCAACACGCCCACGCGGGGTTCGATTAATAAACCCGCATTGCAGTAGGTAGGGTTCAACTACATCTTCTAGTGTATCTGACTCTTCAGAAATACTAGCTGCTATTGTTTCTACACCAACGGGGCCACCTTTAAACTTATTGATTAATGAATCAAGGTATAAATGATCCATATCATCTAAACCCATGGTATCAACACCTAAAGAATTTAACGTTTCTAAGATATTAGAGTCATTAACAACTGGAATTTGTTTAACTTGAGCCCAGTCGCGTACTCGTTTTAACAATCGGTTAGCAATACGTGGAGTCCCGCGTGATCTGCGAGCAACTTCAAGGGCTGCCGGTTTTTCGATTGTAGTTTCTAAAATATTAGCTGCACGAGAAATAATATGTTCTAGTTCTGATGCTGTATAATATTCTAAGCGCTCAATAATTCCAAAACGATCACGTAGCGGTGCTGATAATAAACCAATACGAGTGGTTGCAGCCACTAACGTAAAACGCGATACATCTAAACGAATCGAGCGAGCCGAAGGTCCTTTGCCAATAACAATGTCTAATTCAAAATCTTCCATTGCCGGATACAAAACTTCTTCAACGGCACGATTTAGCCGATGAATTTCATCAATAAATAAAATATCACCTTCCTCAAGGTTAGTTAAAATAGCAGCTAAATCACCAGGTCTTTCAATGGCAGGGCCCGATGTGATTTTTATATTAACATTCATTTCTTGAGCAACAATACTAGCTAAAGTTGTTTTGCCTAAGCCTGGGGGACCATAAAATAAGACATGCTCAATAGACTCGTTTCGCATTTTAGCGGCTTGAATATAAACCGAAAGATTTTTTTTTAATTTGGTTTGCCCAGTAAAGTCATCAAGCTTTTTAGGTCTTAAACTTACCTCGTTTTGATCTTCAATTTTTGGGCTTGAAGATAATATGCGTTGGTCTTCATCGAACATAATTTTAGTATAGCATAATTGGATTTTTCACATAAGAAGTTGTAAGCATTGATTAATTGGCTGAATATTGATAGTATTTCAACACATCGCGGGGTGGAGCAGTGGTAGCTTGTCGGGCTCATAACCCGAAGGTCGCAGGTTCGAGTCCTGCCCCCGCTACCAACAGTTTTACTTAATCTATTGAAACATAAAAATGATAACTATGTATAAAAAGTTTCAAAGATGGGAATGACATTAAATGGATAAAAACATTATTTTTATCGATGGACATTGTTTGCTTTGTAATCAATTTGCAACGTTCATTTTTAACAGAGATTCTAAACAACAATTTTATTTTACTACATTACAAGGGGATCATTTAGCACAATTATGTCAGCAAGTAGGGCACACAACAAAACAAACAAAAGCAGACTTTAAAACCGTAGTAGTTTATTTTGAAGGGCAGTTTTATATAAAATCAGCCGCAGTGCAAGTGATTTTGAGTAACATAGCTAAACCATGGTCTTATTTAGGGTTTTGTATAAAAGGAATACCCTCGATTATTAGTGATTATATTTATGATATTGTTGCTAAGTACAGATATGCTATAGTGGGAAAAAAGCAAAGTTGTAGTTTAGATAACACTGCGTTTAAACAAAGAATACTACAGCAACATTAAATTTTTAGGAAACTATAAACTTAAGATGATTTGTCTTTAGCCAGTGATTGCATTTGTTTGTAGTGAAAAAAACAAGTTGATAAGTGTTGTTTTGTTGCGACTATCATGGATTTTGCTACAACCATAGCTGAAATAGGTTTGTACTTTGATAATGGGCCTATTAAAAAGGGGGATAAAAATAATAAGAGTAGTTTTAATATATATTCACCCATCCGAAATGATTTGCGTAGCCCTAAAAGAACACTGGGTCTAAAAATAAAAACATGATCAAACTGTAATGTAGTGATGTAGTCTTCAAGTTGACCCTTAAGACCTAAATAAAATGACTTAGAGCCTGAGCTAGCACCTAAAGAGGACACTAGTATAAAATGTTTAGATTTTGCAGCACTGGCGCACTTAGCAATAGCTTTAGGGTAATCTAAGTCAACTTTTTTTTGAGCGGCTTTTGATGTTGCTTGTTTAAGTGTGGTACCTAAACAACAAAAAACATCATCTACATTAAACAAATGATTATATTCATCAAGACAATCAAAATCAACAATATGTTCGGATAATTTTGGATGATAACGTGTAGAGGGGCTACGAACAGCCATAATAACTTGGGTATATAACGAGTCTTGTAATAATTGATCAATTAGGCACGACCCAACCAATCCAGTACCCCCAAAAACCAAAGCTTTTCTTTTTTTATTAAGATGCGATCCGTCAACTTTAAGTTTATCTTCATCGGTATTTAGAATATTTTTAATAGAATTTTTTATTCTAAAAAGTTGAAACTCGCTGCAAGCTCCAGGTTGAGAAAAAATAATATGACCTTGTTTGTCTAAGACAAATACAAAGACAAAATCTTCAGCATACAATAAAAGGGATTTTTGTAGATGATTAAATGGTAGATGTGATAAACCCACAATAGAATGCAATTCAGGCGCAATTAAGGGCTGAAGTTGTTTGCAATAGTTGGCTAAAGGTTGCCTAGATTTAGGAAATAATAGTTCTAAATGATGAACATCCGTAGGAAAAAGTTTACGTAGTTGATGTGACCAAGAGTCAAGCACCGATTGATTAGATTTAGGTCCAGCAAGATAAATGACAGTTGGCTTTCCTTGATAGTGATCTGGCAAAGAAATGGTGGTGTTGTTAAGTAAGGTGGCCTTAAACGTAGGAAAGCGAGTTGCAAATATCTTTTTGCGATTAAATTTAATACTATCTGATGATGAATCGGCTGAATATACCATAATTACAGTTTTTGTTTCATTATAGCACTTACGATAGAGTCTATGGAGGGGCTATCTGGAATTATAATGTTTGAAAAAGAGTGTTGGCTTAAATAGTTTGCAGTGGTAGAACCTAACGCAACCGCATAAATAGTGTGCTTATAATGATCATAAACGTTTAAAAAACTGTCAACAATAGAAGGACTAGAAAAAATAATAATATCAGATTGTTGAACAGTGAAAGTTGCTGGTTGTACAAATGATGTGTCATATAACTCAAGACGTGTGACTTTAGCACCATGTTGTTTACATATGTCTTGCAAGGTAGTTGCAGCTTTAGTTGAGGTAGGGTAACAAATATGTGATTGGTTTAAATTAGAAGATAGGGTTGTTGCAAGGCCTAATTGAGAAGGTTCTTGCGCAATCATATCAGCAATAATCGAATAACCTTTCAATGATGTTGCCGTTTTGTCGCCGATAGCAGCAATCGTTTTATGCGCAAGCTGACGGCTATCAAGACCATTAGCGGCTAATGCTTGAAAAAAATAATCAACAGCATTACTTGATGTAAAACAAATAATGTCAACAGAGGATAAAAACGATTGGGTTAGTTTTTTTGCTTGTTGGGTTTGAAACGTGGTTTTGATAAATGGTGCAATTACAACATCAGCACCCAAGCATTGTAATTTTTGGTACCAATCAAATGATTGGTGTCGCGGACGACAAAGAATAATACGGTGGCCAAATAATGGTAATGATTCAATAAATGAACAAGAGTTTTGAACAGTAATAACACTTCCGACAACTAACAACACAGGTGTTTGAAGTTGTTGTACAGCTTTGTTTTGACAAACAGTACCTAATGTAGAAATGATCGTTTGTTGATCAGCCGTAGAGGCCTTTGAAATAGCGGCAATGGGTGTTTCAGAGTTAAAACGAGAGAGTTGTAGGAGTTGCTTTACCAATTCGGTTAAATGATAAAAACCCATCAAAAAAACCAATGTATCAGCAGCCGGAATATCGATAGCTGCTTGATCGCGTTTTAAGGTTCCTGTAACAAAGGCAACTGAACGAGATAAGTTTCGGTAAGTTAAAGGGATTCCAGCATAGCCAGGCCCCGCGATAGCCGAACTTACACCAGGAATGACTTCAAACGGAATAGAATGTTGGGTTAAACAATTTAATTCTTCGCCAACTCGACCAAAAATAAATGGGTCACCCCCTTTTAACCGAACAATCATTGAATGCTTTTTTGCATAAAAAACAAGTTTTTCATTAATTGCTTTTTGAGTAATTGAATGCTTACCTTTTTGTTTGCCAACATAAATAATTTCAGCTTGATCTTTACAGTAACTTAAAAGTGTTGGATGCACTAAATGATCAACTAATACAACATCAGCTTGACTTAAAATCCACTGACCTTTAACCGTAATAAGGCTAGGATCCCCTGGGCCTGCCCCAATAATATAAACTTTTCCAGATGTCATATTACCCCTTTATGGATAATTGTATTGATTTAGCTAACGGATCAATAGCTTGTAATATCGTTGCATGATCACCAGTTAAAATTTTAGTTTTATAACCTGAACAATCAGGTCGGGACCAGCAAACATATAACGTAATTATACCATCATTTAATAAAGCATAAACACCTAATGGGTAATTGCAGTCTAACCCCAGTTGTTGAATTAGGCGTTGTTCGTATAAACATTGTTGCTTTGTAATCGGGTTATTAATCGATTCAAAACAAGCAAGTTCGGCTTGGCGGTTTTTTAATAATTGAATAGTAATAACTCCTTGCCCAGGTGCCGGTATAAATTGTGTAGGATCACAGTTGTAATTAATTAAATGGGTTTGATTAAGTCTAATTAAACCTACGCTAGATAAGATAACTGCATCTGCATAGCCTTGATTAATTTTTTCAATGCGAGTTCCAATATTCCCGCGAATATCTTTTATAATGATATCTGGACGCAAATGGTTTAAGATCGCTTTACGACGTAAACTAGAGGTAGCCAATGTCATGCCTTGCGGTAAGCAATCTAGCGTATTATAAGATGTGTTATGGGCAAAGATAAAGCAATCGTTGCGTGATTCGGGTGTTAAATAACTTGTTAATATAGTTTTGTTATCAATGGCTGCCGTGACATCTTTTAAACTATGTATAGCCGCATCAATAGTTCCTTCAAGCAAGGCTTGTTCAAGCGTTTTAATAAAAACACCTTTGCCGCCAATTTCAGATAATGGCTGTGTTTTATTTTTATCACCTTGAGTCATTATTGGGACAATATCAATAGCTAGGTTAGGATGATGTTGTAGTAAATTGTGTTTAATAATTGAGGCTTGCTTAAGTGCAAGTGGAGAGTTTCTAGTTCCTAATTTAATCATTGGTTAACTTTTAGGTTAGCTTGACGAAAAGAATGCCACTTAAAAAAATCTTGTAGTTCTTCTTCGATAATAGATTGGACACGGGTTAACTCACCTTGGCGACGATGGATGTTTTTACTTGCAATTTCTTTAAGTCCATCAACATTAACTAGACTAATAGTCTTAGTAGCTTCTAAGTTAGGATCAACATTGCGTGGTAAACCCAAATCAATTAGTAACGTTGATGTTTCAAGGTTAAGATGATCTGCAAAAATAACAGGTTGCCTAACAGCAATAGCAGAAATGATAACATCAAATGAAGCAAGTTGAGAAAAAGCAGTATCGTAATCAAGGTAGTTAACACCATGCTCGTCAGCTAGTTTTTTTGCCGAAGCATTAGTTCGATTAGTAATTGTAATATCAGGATGGCCTAGTGCTACTAATTTTTTTAAGCAACGTGACCCCATGGTGCCTGTGCCAATAATACAAATGGATTTACCAAAATAATCTAAATAGGTTTGCCGTAATGCTTCGATAGCAATAGAACTAACCGAATAGGCTCCGCGACTGATGGTTGTTTCGGATCGAGCACGTTTACCAACATTAATAGCTGTTTGAAAACATTTGTTTAATAATGGGCCTGTAAGCTGTTGTTTAAAGGCATTGTCATAGGAATCTTTGATTTGTCCTAAAATTTCATTTTCGCCGAGTACCATCGATTGAATACCGCAAGCCACTTCAAATAAATGTTGTGTTGCATCAGTAGCAGTGTAAAGCGTTAATAATTCTTTAATTTTAGTTGGGTCAAGTGATTTTTGAATGGATAATAAATTAATAATTTCTTTAGCTGCTTTTGGTAAGTCAGTTGCTGAAAAATAAAATTCAACCCGGTTACACGTAGTTAAAACAACACACTCATCAATTAAATCAGAGTTGGCAATACGGCCACGAAATTCTTTTTTTCCTTCATGATTTAAAAAAATAGGTTCAAAATTTTTAATTTCAGTTTGGGTATGATTAATTCCCAACAAAGCGATGTCCATTTGTCGATTGTAGCGGACATTACTAGATTTTGACAATAAGCTGAGCATAAATTTTACAAAAAGTAAGTGAAAAATGCTCTGTGTACCTTGACCGTTTATTAAAATAAGATTTTTTGATACCTTGTAGCGGATAATGCAATTAAAACTAGGCAAAATGTATACTTTAATATGTAAACTACTGGTTGCGGCGGTACTATCGTTTAGTTTGTATCCAGCAATAACAGTGCAAGCAACACCACTTAATAATACAGGATGTTGTTGCCCACAAAATCAATGTGAGTGTGCTGTAACTTCAAAATCATGTTGTAGTATTTCTACTGTAACCAGTTCAACTACTAAGCAAACAGAATTTAAGGCTATAAGTTGCGGCTTTACAAGCCAGAGTATATCTGTAGCTGTGTTACAAACACAACTAATAGCAGAGTTTCCTAATAGACAACTAAAAAAAACACAGTTTGAGCTAGCTACATTATTAAAAATACCATTTAAATTAAATATGTTTGTTGAAGACAACGACAAACCTCCCCAATATAAGTTGAATTGTTAGTTTAAATATTAACTAACAGCTGCTTTGAATAGCATAAAAAACAAATTTTAAGGAGAAAAAATGATTTTAAAATCAATAGTAGTATTGGTTATGCTACTGTGTAGCCTGTTACAGGCCGATAATATAAAGCATTACCGTGCAGATAGTCATGCTCCCATCGGAGTAATGGCAGATCATGGTCATAAAAAAAGTGAATTAATGGTGTCATATCGACATATGACTATGGCAATGGATACGTTGTATCAAGGAGACTCAACAATAGCAAGTAGCGAAGTTACAGGCTATACAATGATTCCACAAGATATGACAATGTCTATGCATATGGTCGGCGCAATGTATGGGCTAACAAAAACACTTACTGTCATGTCAATGATTGGTCATGTAACCAAAGAAATGACTGCCGCAAGCACAATGATGACATCAAGTATGGAGTCTAATGGAATAACCGATTTAAAACTATCAGGAATTTATACGTTAAAAGACAATTTAAATAAATTATGGGTAACAAATATAGGATTAAGTTTACCCCTAGGTTCAATCGATGAAGCCAATGGCGGTAGTACTAGAATAGGTTATCCGATGCAATTAGGGTCAGGAACATACGATGTAATGACAGGCTCAACTTACTCCGTTTATAAATCAACAGTGTCTTTTGGAGCAAAAGCAGCAGCCGTAATACGTACTGGAAAAAACGACCATGGCTATCGATTAGGTAATTCATTATCACTAACGGCTTGGGTAGCAAAATTAATTAATCCAGCTGTTAGTGTATCAGCACGACTAACTCGGGCTGCAGTTGGTGATATTAAGGGCGCAGATGCAGCATTAAATACATCAATGACACCGGCTAATTCAACCAATGCAAACTATACAACCTATATGCTTGCAACTGGTGCTAATATTCAGTTGCCAGCTAAGTTTGCTGGCTTTAGAGTAGCAGTAGAATATACAGTACCTATTTATTACACCGTAGGTAATGTGCAATTAACTACAGATTCAACTGTTTTGTTAGGCCTGCAGCACTTGTTTTAGTATAAATTTGTCGTCGTAGTACATATTAAGTATTGCGACGACAGCTGGGGGGGGTAATGTTGGGTGTTAATGTTTAAGTAATGGGTAAGCAGTGATTTAATTGTCTGGAAATAGCAAATTTTTCCATTGCTCGAGAGTTTTTGATGTACTATATTCGCATTTATCCAAGTCTGGTATTTTTCGATCAGAAGAGTCATCATATTGCCCATCATTACCGTTAAAATCTTGGGGGCGTTCTTTATTTGAGATTATTATTCCATCAGAGGCTTTAATTGTAAAACCATCTATATCATCTATATATATTTGAAACGGATCAGATTCATCAAGATTTATTTGGAAATAATTAGTATCGGTATTATTACAAGGTGGTGCATCTTTCTTTTTATTAGGTTTAGGAGGTTGAGAAAGAGGTTGTTTAGTAGCACGTTTTTTAGAAGTAGATTTTTTTTGGGGCTTAGAATCAGAATTAGGATGTTGCAATTCTTTCCATCTGAGTCGTTGTTCTTGTCCTTGTTGAAAGGATAATCGAGGAACATGTCCTCTAGGAGATTTGCGGGTTGAAGGGTTGTTAGTCTTATTGGGATTAGGTGGGGCAACTTTTGATTTGAAACGATCAGTATCAAGATAGCTCTCCCCAAAATTAAAAACTTCTAAAAAGCTAAGCATAGATTCTTCTGAATCACCTGAATCATCTGAATCAGTAGCATTATCTACAAATTGTGTATCCCCTTGTTTCGTTACTTTTAACTCTATCAATGTTTTATGGACTTGTTTATATGCGGCTTTTCTTTTTTTTGCAAGATCTAATCCAGGATTCGAATCATCGAATTCCAAAAGGTTTTTTGGCGGATCATTTGTGTTTATTTCATGGGTATCTATTTCAGGCAGATCAAGCATACGTCTTTTAAAATTAGCTGCACGTCTTTGATCAAAGGGTTCAATTCCTCTAAATGCGATCCGCTTGTTTAACATGATCATAATATAACCTCTTTAGTATAATCTAATGAAAAGAAGTAATTTACAATAGTTTTTTAATTATTTTATGTAATTTAGGCCGGTCGTTTGAATATATAATGATAATTTCAGTTTTGTTTAATACTATTAATCATATTATTCTAGTTTAGATGTTATTGGTTTTTAGGGGTAGCTGC
>MDTC01200699.1_pt1 | contig 11169 bp, 2 predicted proteins | sample 811181 | NCBI WGS metagenome assembly MDTC01 (sample SAMN05326644, study PRJNA326480) | marine metagenome | isolation source: seawater | place: Pacific Ocean: North | collected 2011 | reverse complement strand
GGAACATGGCAAGTAGGAACTGCTGATCAAGTTAATGGAAGAAATTATGTTCAAGTAAAACATGTTATAGGCGCTTCAGAAACTGTTACAGGTTTTGCTGAATGGGTTAACGATAAAAACACAGATCAGATTGAGATTACAAATCAAAGCTTAAGTTTAAACATGGCAGGAAGCAAATATCTTTCAGGTGTACAATATCACACAAGCGGAGAAGCTACATATACAGCAGACATTAGTAATTTTTATAAATATGTTTATAATACAACTGACATAAACTTTGTAGATTCTTCTGCATCTTCAAATAACTTAATTAATTTAGCTCCGTTTGCAATACAGGATATTGATACAGTAATAGAAGATCATGAAAAATCAATAAGTCTTTCGCAAAATAATGATTTAATACTGAATGACAATAGAATACTAAACGATAGTTTAACAGTTGGGTTTACTTTAACACACCCAATAAAAAATGATATCCAGTCTGCTAATACCTCAGAAACTGTGACAGGAATCTTGGTTGACAACTTTACTCCAGATAGCAGTTTTACAAGTGATAACTTTAATGATGAAAACTTTAGAGTTACTGTTTCAGACAGCTATACGCAAGAAGCCTTAGCTAATGTGCTTACCAATCCGTACGGATGGAGTACAACTGAAAGCTTAGTGGGAGATAATATTGGTCACAATACAGGTCTTATTGTTTATAGCTCAAAGCTTTACTCACCTAAAAGCAATGAACTACCAAACTCAGGAAACTTTAGTACACTAGCCTCTTCATATGCAGGAAACCCAGATTACTCTGGTATCTTAGACAATCAAGATAGAGTTTGGATAAGAAAATTTTATCATACTGGAGATCCAACTAATGCTTTGTTGTTTAGCATATCAGGAAGCGGAAGTCAGATTCTAGACGAAGATGAACTTACTTCTGGTCAAATAAACGTTGAGTTTAAAATACCTTCAAAAGACGGACAAGATGAACGTGATTGGATGAGTGTTGCTTCTAATTTTAGCATAGAAGATTATTTGTCAACTCCAAACACAAATACATCATGTGGAGATTCTACCCATAACGGTAATACTGTTAATAGCCCAATGACTTTAGGCACTATAAATAATAAACTAGCTACTTTTGGGCAGGATTCAATTGTCAACGGCGATTATATTTTAGCAAAAATTACTGCTAAAGCAAGCTGGACAGGTAATGTAAATAGCTTTAGCATTAATTTAGATAACGTAATAGGGGTAACTGCAAATATTCCTGAAGTTGATCACATCGATGCAAATCAAACAGGTGTTACAGCGAGGCTTTCTTTTGGTGCTACAAATACAATAGGAACTCCAGGCGCACCTTTACATTACAACAATTATACTTCAGATATAAATACACTTTTTGATACAAGTGGTGATAAGTTAGGAGTTTTTAACGGAAGTCAAGACATTTCAGGGTCAATAAATGACTTAACTCCTTCAAATGGGAATAGCTACCCGCAGTACGCTTTTGGTGGTGACGAAGGTAATTTTGGAATTCTTAGACTAAATGTAAACGGTGTTCCTGTTCACGCAATTGACTTATCAACAATTCCTTACTCTTCTGGAAATCAATTGAACGGAAATAATAGTGGATTTGCAAATCTTAGTAAACCATTACCGTCAAGAGACGCAAATAACAGGCCCGATTATTCAAAATTTTTTAGAACTGCAGGATTTGTTATTAATGCAAGTGATCAAAGACTTGGCTATAATTACGCTACGATAACACATTTGACATCAGATAATCTTGAAGAGACAAACACAATTGAATGGATAAACGATAATTCACCAAATGCACCAGATTTTACAAATAGCGGCGCCGCTACGTATAATATAGACTCTTCACTCGTGTCTTCAACAGAGACAAACAGCTTATCTGGAATTGAATATTATACAAGGGTAACTAACGTTCCTTACGAAATAACAGTCAAAAATCTTTACAACAATGTTTACTCGAGTCTAAATAATGCAATAACAGTCGCTGACTCTGCAAATAATTCTAAAATCAAATCAATTCTTTTAACAGGAGTTACTGATAATACAATAACTACAGCCGGCAATGGCAATGTTTTACCGGGAAATCAAAACTCAGGATCTTCTTCTCTGCCCTCTATAAACTCATCTGGAGATCAGGAAGAATCAATTAAAGTTGAATCAATATTTGAAATGAACTATACAAAGTCGATTCCTGATCTTTCTGATCCTGTAGATCCATACAGTAATATGAATTTTTTAACTGTTAATACAGCTGCAAAACATCCTTTAAATGCACCTAATGGCAAAATAACTTCAGGAAATAACGAGACTGCTTCGTCACTCAAGTTTTTGCAATATGAAGTAAGTGCTGTTCAACAATCAGTAATAGTAGAAGACTTCTCTAATGAAACAAAAAGATTACCAGGAAATATAACATACATCCAACAGTCAGATGCATCTAATGCGTCTTGGGACTCTAGCGATGTCCTAACAGACGGTCTAATGTTCTACGACTCAAAACTAATTTATCCTGATGGTGACTTTAGAGATATTACTGATTCAGGTGACAATCCGCCTTCGATTCATGCTCCTGACGATAATCCTAACTACATTGGTACAACTGGAACAAAATATTTTTATAGAATTTTTCAAAACAATACACAGTCTTCAAAAACAGGCTTTGCTCTAACAATTGAAGGCGATGGAACAACTTTGGTAGGCCCAGACGATGATTTTTCCGCAACAAACATAAAAGTATCGGTTAAAATACCTTTAACTGGAGAAGAAGGTGATGACGACAGGCAATCTACAGGATATCTAAATATTGCAAAGCCTTTCGAAACAGACGGTTATTCAGATGGAGATGGATCTCTAAGTGGAGTATTAGATGCAAATATTTCTGTTAACAATTCTGCATTAAATACAATAACTTTTGGTCAAAAGTTTTTAACTGCTAATGAATACTTCGTTATGAAAATAGAGGCAAATGAAAGTTGGACCGGATATTTAAGTAATATAACAGTGAACTGGAGTTAAAAATGGCGTTGTCTTCTTCTTCGAAAGAAAATATTTCTTTAAAAAAGTTAGTTGGTAAATCACACACATCAAACGCACAAGAAGCGTTCAATGAAAACAAAACAACAGGTTTGACGTTAAGTACAACTTCTATTTTTGGTGATGCAATCCCTTCTTCGCCTAATTCAACTTCGTTGCATGAAATTACAGGAAGTGTTGAATATGTAAGGCTTGCTGCAACTCCGCTTCAAGAATCTTCAATAAATGGTAGATTTCATGCTTTTAAGTTGAGTCTTCCTGGCCAATACGAGGCCAATTCTTCCAATGAAAAATCAGGAACTGCACCTTTTACAAATTCATCAGACTTACACTCTTCTACAGGCAGCTTACAATTAGTGTCACCAAGCTTTTCAAGCTCTTATGAAGCAAAAGTCTATTATGGTAGTCCTGATATTGATGGAAGCTTTCCTGTAGTGCAAAGAATATCTTTGCTTGATGAAAGATCTTGGTACCTAGATTATTTCAGCGGTATACTATTTCAAGAAACCCCGCCAAATAGTTCTGATTTAGATCCTACATTTGTTGAGGCTTATATCTATATTGGTGACATGGCAAATCAGAAAATAAGTTCAGCAGCGTCTACTGGCGGTTCAAATGGATCTAGTAATCTAAACGGTCTGGAAGACGTAACGATTGGAGGAACTGGTCTTGCTGAAAATCAGGTTCTTGTTTATACTTCTTCTAATATTTTTGAAAATCAAGCCCTGTCTTCTAGCCAACTTTCAGACGGGTCAAGTTTAATAACAACAAGTAGTTCTATTGCTGATCTTAATGACGTAAATACCCTTGTAGGAATATCAGACGGCAATGTCCTTGCTTGGGTATCAGCTAACAATCGGTTTGAATTTACGGCACCGGCTCAAACATATACAGACGAAATGGCAAGAAATGCTGCAGGGACAGCGCTTTATGGCGGGACTCATGCAGGGATTTCTTTTTCTAATAATGATGCTGGCAATACAATTGATGCTACAATAAGCTTAGCTTCTACTGATCTTACAGACAGTAATTTACTGGCACGTCTTGCTGATCCTGATTTTACTGGGACACCTACAGCACCCACCGCAGCTTTAAATACTGATACCACACAAATTGCGTCGACAGCTTTTGTACAAAGCCAGATTGACTCAGACATTTCTGCGTTAGCATTAGGTACAGCAGCTTTTGTTAGCACAGACACTTTTTTGAGTGCAAATACAAACATTAATAACCTTGCAGGAGTTTCAACAGTAGGTGCCACGCAAGGACAAATACTAAAGTTTAATGAAGAAGGCAACCTAATACCTCAGAACGATGAAGGAAAGACACAAGAAGAAATAGAAGATATTGTTGGTGCAATGATTGGCACAACTACAGATATTACTGTTACTTACAATGATTCTGGTGAAGCCGCGGGCAATATATCATATTCTATTGATAATACTATTGCAAGAATAAGCGATCCTACATTTACAGGAACACCTGAGTCGCCAACGGCAGCTTTAGATACTAATACTACACAGATTGCAACAACAGCTTTTGTTCAAAGCCAGATTGACTCGGATATTTCTAGTTTAAATTTGGCAAACGTATATCAACCATTAAATAATTCGCTGACATCGATTTCAAGTCTTGTTACACAATCAGGTCAAATAATTTATACTACAGGCGCAAGTACATTTGCCACGTCATCTATAACTTCTTTTGCTAGAGGATTACTTGATGATGAAAATGCAACAGCAGCCCAGGCGACTTTGGGATTAGGGACTGCCGCAACAAGTGATGCAGACGCGTTTCTATCTTCAGCAACTGCGCTAGGTGGATTATCAAATGTTACTATAGATAATATAGGAAATGCACATATATTAATATATGATTCAGATGCTGTAGATCCTGACAATTTGTGGAAAAATGTTAGTCTCTCTGGCGACATTTCTATAACAAATACTGGCTTAGTCTCAATAGGTAATGGCACAGTTACAAATAGTAAGATACAAAATTCTTTTATAAGCATAACAGACGGTACTAATATTGATAAGATTAATCTTGGAGAGACAATCATCTTTTCAGGAACAAGCAACCAAATTAGCGTCACTTCCTTAAATGACGCTACTGGTAATGCTGCAAATGGTCAAGTTACAATAGGTCTACCTGATGACGTAGTAATTAATCAAGATCTAACTGTATCAAGAAACCTCACAGTTACAGGTGACTTTACAGTCAACGGGTCAATGACAACTCTTAATACACAAAATCTTGACGTAACTGATTCTATTATAAGATTAAATAATGGTTTAGATGATAATGTAGATAATCCTGCAAGTAACGATGTTGGATTTTTGTTTAATAGAGGCGACAATCTTAATCCAGCACTTTTATTTTGGGACGAAAATGATGATTTATTTAAGCTGGGAACACATTCAGGCGTCATTAATTCTAATGATTTAGGAGATAGCAGCTCCGGTTTTTCATATGCAGAGCTTAAAGTTTCTACTGTAGATCAAAGTACAAATGACAATACCGTAGCTTCAACTGCTTGGACAACATCTAAGATTTCATCTTCTATTTCGAATATAAGCATTAATAATCTATCAGATGTTGACACTGCTGATCACACTGGAGAAGATCCTGCCGGTAATGATTATTCACCCGAACCTGGACAAGTTTTAAAGTGGACTTTGTTTGATAATACAGATCCTCAAAATCCTGTTTACAAATGGATTCCAGCAGATGATACTGATACTGTTTTTGAAGCTGATACAGCATCTTTATGGGAAGCTTCAGCAGACGGTACTGAGCTTTTTCCTCATGGTATTATTGATGGCACTATAGATACAGGAATGTTTGCAATAGAGTTAAGTGCAGGATCAGTTGACCTTTCAGGACCAGATACAACACTTTACGATATAGTTAATGCAATACAAAACATGAATGCTTATACGCTTTCTGCCAGAGATATGTCAGATATTAATGATACCTATTGGGAGTTTGTTGACCCGAATGATCCTAATAGTGATATAATGCCTAAAGCAGCTGTTTAATATATTATATTTAAATCTGAAGAGATTTTTGTGACGTAACAAATATTTATAATTGAAAAGAAAAAAAGTTAGGAATAAAATAATATGACTACACGCAATTTAGTGCCAAGAGTTACAAATGAAGGCAAAATAGGTATATCTACAAAAAAGTGGGCTGAGGTAAACGCTACCAATGCGTCTTTTACAACACTCAAGGTTACAAGTCTTAAGCTTGATAGTGAGGCTGATTTAAGTCTGTTTACAAAAGGTGCAGGCATAGAGGATATATCAGCCAATGCTAACGGTCAATTTGTTATTGCAATGGACGATTCATTCTTAACAAACTTAGGATTCAATGCAAACGGTACAAAACCAGACTTTACGTCAACAGGAACTATTGCTGCCGGTGATAGTATCATTGCAGCTATGAATAAACTAGACACAGCTGTTAGTAATGTTGCTAGCCCAACTTCACTAAGTTTAAACGGAGAAAATTCTGGAAACTTTGACCCAGATTTTATAGACTTAGCAGGTGCATTTACAGATGCAGATGATCACTTAATGACTTCAGCAGCTATAGATGATCACATTAGATCATTTGGCTTTACGACAAACGATGGCGACATAACAGCAGTTACGGCTGCAGGTGGTCTTTCTGGTGGCGGCAATTCAGGGTCAGTCACGTTATCTATAGCAGATCAAAATAATGCTAATAATGGCGGCTTTGACGCAGGTACATTTGGATCAGCTTCAGCTATTCCTCGAATTTCAGTAAATCAAAAAGGTATTATTACTGGAATTACTACACAGAACGTTGCTACAACTTTAAACGTAAATGGTGATAATAACGTCGCTAATAATATTGAAGTAGATTTATTGAATGATGTATTAGACTTTACTGGAGCAGGCGGAATAACAACAGCAGCTAGTAATAATCAAATTGCCATTACACTAGGTAACACAGGAGTTTCAGCAGGTAATTACGGTTCTTCGTCATCAATTCCTACTTTTACTGTAGATGCTCAAGGCCGAATAACAACAGCAGGCACAGCATCAATTGCTACGCAGTTTCCTGTAGTCTCAGATGGAGAAAACAACACGCAAAACTTGCTATTAGCAACAGACTCCTTAATAATTTCAGGTGGAACAGGATTAAATTCGACTGTTCTTAAGTCAGATACCAATGTTATTTTAGGTATGAGCTTAGATACTGTTAATACAATTACGCCAGCACAATATGGTGATGCTTCAAACGTTGGACAATTTACTGTAGATGCCACAGGCCGATTATCACTAGCTGCTAGCTTGCCTATAAGTATAGCTTCATCGCAGGTTAGTGATGCAACGTCTACAAATACAGTAAGCACTATTGTAGAGCGTGATGGAAGTGGAAATTTTTCTGCAGGTACAATAACTGCTGCGCTTACAGGTAATGCTTCAACAGCTTCCAAATGGGCAGCGCCAATAACTCTTAATCTAGGCACAGATTTATCAGGGTCTGTTAGTTTAGATGGTTCTGAAGATATTACGTTAAACGCAACAATTGCAGCAAACAGCGTCGCGCTAGGAACTGATACTACAGGCAATTATGTCGGCACAATTACAGCCGGGACTGGATTATCTTCGACAGGTGCAAACTCTGGAGAAGGAATTGCGCACACAATAGCAGTATCAGGTGTCTTAGAAGACTTATCTGCACTTGGTGCACCAGCTTCAGACGGACAATTTATTGTTGCAACAGGAGCAGGAGCATTTGCTTATGAAAATGGTTCTACAGTTAGATCAAGTCTTGGTCTTGGAGACTTAAGCCCTTTAATAGACGGAAATGGTAATACTGTTGCTTTATCTGCAGCAAATAATTTGTTAATAGATAACACAAAAGAACTGAGATTTGGCGAACTTGACGGTAACGGTTCAGAATATGTTGCAATAAAAGCACCTGATGCTATCACAACTAGTTATACACTCACTTTGCCTAGTGCACAAGGAGCTGCAAATACTGTTTTAGTTACAGATGCACAAGGAGTTCTTACGTGGGATACTGTAGAAGCTGCTGGTGGTGATGCTGTTAATGCATTTTCAATAATTAGCGTAAGTACTGTCGGTCAAAATAATCTCGTGGCTGATACTTCACAAGATACTCTAAATATTGCAGAAGGCTCTGGTATATCTTTAGCAACAAACAACAGTAATGGAACAGATACACTCACAATCGGCGTTGACACGGCAGATTTAACTACGCTTTCTGCACTATCTTCAGTAGGTGCCGAAAATGATACACTTGCAGCACAAGGACATGTATCTGTTGCACAAAACTTAACAGTAACAGGCGATCTAATTGTTAACGGATCTTCTACTACTATAGATACGCAAACTTTAACTGTTGAAGATCCGCTCATTAAGTTAGCTATGAAAAATAATGCTTCGGATATCGTCGATATTGGTTTTTATGGCCTATATGATGCATCAGGTGACGACTCTCAAGACTCGTACGCAGGTCTATTTAGAGATGCTTCTGATGAAAAATTTAAACTATTTAAAGACTTACAAGTAGAGCCAACAACTACAGTAAATCTATCTGCAGCTGGATATGCAAAAGCTGTTTTAGTTGCTGACATTGAAGGTGACGTTACAGGCGCAGTTACAGGCAATGTTACAGGTAATGCTGATACTGCGACTACCGCAACAAACGTTACTGCATCAGCAAACAACAATACAAACGAAACTGTTTTCTTGACTTTTGTTGACGGACAAACTGGAGCACAAGGAATCGAAACAGACGATGGGTTGACATATAATCCAAGCACAGGTCAATTGACTTCAGCAACATTTTCAGGCGGATTATCAGGTAATGCAACAAGTGCGACTACTGCAACGACTGCAGGAAGATGGTCAAGTGCACAAACAGTTACGTTTGCCTCCGGCGACGTCACAGGATCTTTTAGTATTGATGGATCTGCTGCAGTTAATAACGTAGACTTAACAATTGCAGGTGGCTCTGTAGAAAGCTCTATGTTGGCAAATGATGCTGTTGGAGCTGATCAACTTGCAGATAACGCAGTTGTTAATGCTTCTATCTCAGCATCTGCAGCAATTGACTTAGATAAACTAGATTGGACATCAGAAAGTGCTGTTTTAACAGATTTTGCGCAAGATGATAAGTTATTCATATATGATACAGATAGCACTGTAATTAAATCTATGACTTTAAGTAATCTTGAAGATGCAATATTTGGTAATGTTACTGCTGCTGATGGTGACGTTACTATTACTGCAGGCGGTCAAGCTACAATTGGAGCTACTAAAGTAACCAATGCTATGTTAGCAGGATCTATTACAGACGGAAAACTAGCTCAGGATTACATTCAGACTTCTGAAGTCGATGGCATGTCCATTGAGTTTGATAGCGGTTCACTAAATGTTAAAGCATCAGGTATAACAAATGCAATGCTTGAAGGCAGTATTGCAAATGACAAACTTGCAGCAATCAATACAGACAATAAGGTTACACTAAATGCTTTAAACTTTGATGGCGCAACTGCTACAAACGAACCTTTGCTTGCGTCTGATTTAATCTTAGTAGATGATGTTTCAGCTTTAGACATAGTAAATAATACCCCAGGCAATAAAAAAGCAACGCTTGCAAACTTAGTTGCTTTCTTTCAAAACAATACGTCTTTAACATCGCTAAGTTCTTTGGCGGGCGTTGGTACAATTACTTCAGGTGATTGGAATGGAACAGCAATAGCAGACGCTTATGTTGCTAACGACTTGACGATAGATGCAGGTGTAATTAAAAACACTGCAATTGGTGCTGATGTTGATGGCTCTTCAACAGCTTCAACAGGTAAGTTTACTACGCTTCAAGCTACGACTTCTTTGCAACTCGCGTCAGGAGCGACAATTGCAGGTATAAATGACACAGATGACATGAGTGATGCCAGTGCAACGACAGTGGCAACATCTGAGTCTATTAAAACTTATATTGATACACAAATAACAGCACAAGACTTAGATTTAGCGGGAGACTCAGGAACAGGTGCAGTTGATTTAGACAGTCAATCATTAACAATTGCCGGAGGAGATGGAATAACATCTACAGCATCAGGTCAGACTATTACGTTAGACATAGATGCTACAGTGGCTACTTTATCAGATAATCAAACTTTCACCGGAATAAAGACACACAATGCTTTAGACGTTTTTAATGCAGGTATTACAATTAAAAATGGAAACACTTCTGCAGGCTTTGTTGAATTATTTGAGAAATTTGACCAAGGCACAAATAAAGTTACATTAACTATTCCAAACGAAATAGGAACTACAGACGTTACAGTAACTTTGCCCGCTGCTGAAACTCAATTGGTTGGTCGTGATACAACAGATACTTTGACTAATAAAACATTTGATGCAAATGGAACAGGTAATAGTTTAAGTAACGTAGAAGTTGCAGATTTTGCAGCAGGAGTTTTAGACACAAGCTTGACAACAACAGCTGATACAGATACTACATTGCCTTCAGCGAAAGCAGTTAAATCATATGTTGATGGAAAAATTGGTCGTTTTGGTGGCATCTTTAAGACTTCACAGCGTCTGGACGGTGCAAATGAGACTGCTGGAGATCCAGTTCTTGAAGGCGGAAATCCTATATATGATGTTGTATTTGACTCTTCACCTTTGGTTAGATCTCACTTTGGTCCTTTTGCTTTTGACTTAGGACAATTAGCAAGTTCGGGCGGGTCAGATATTATATTCTTTGGTGCCACAGCATTTGGCGCTTCTGATAGACACTTTGAAGTAATTCCTGTTACAGACCTCGACGATGATACGTACGGCAATGAGCAAACTATTAAAGGAGATTGTTTATTTGCAGGTGCTGATTCAGATACTCCTTGATATATTTAAATTAACACCTGTTAATCTTTTTAATAATATTTATTAATATACATTTAACCAAAGAGAAAGATTGACAGATGAAAAACGTAGTAATATCTGAGTCTATGAAAAAGTTTTGGGAAGAAAAAGGAAAAGATTTTTTAGATGAAACTAATAAAAAAAGAAGTAATACTCTAAAAAATCAGTGTAT
>MDTC01157919.1_pt1 | contig 11169 bp, 8 predicted proteins | sample 811181 | NCBI WGS metagenome assembly MDTC01 (sample SAMN05326644, study PRJNA326480) | marine metagenome | isolation source: seawater | place: Pacific Ocean: North | collected 2011 | reverse complement strand
TTTGTCATAGACTTGATAATCGGCGCCCTGCAAAGTCATGCGCACCGGCGCGCCAATGCGCTCAGCCGCCATTAAACCGCCGGCTAAATAAGACAGGCTTTTTTCCAAGTCGCCCTCGGGTTGGCGCAAAATGATTTCGCCTTGCGCCTCCAGGCCGTGATCGCGCACCATAGTTTCGCGAGTTGAGGCATAACGTTTCCAATCAATGCGCGCCGGCGGATCACTATTGGCGTAATCACGCAAATCGCCGAGTTCATCGGTGACATTATTTTGCTGGCGTTTCTGCTCCGCCTTTTGCGCCATGGCCGGATTACCAAGCGGATAGGTAGCAATAGCCTGCTCGCGTGGCGTGGGCGCAACAACTATATGGCCCGGCGGACGCAACCAACTCCATGCGCGCGCAATGCCAAAAGGAAATAATGTTTCAACCTTAATGGGTGGCACCTCATGCACACCGCGCGGCAATTGACCCAGCGGCACTAAAAGACTGGTGGCCGATTTTGACAAATCCAACACCATGCAACCCATTGGGCCTGACAGCTTCAAATTGAAAGCGGGTTGATCTTTGCGAAATGAAAGGCGGATATGTTGCGTTTGGCCGGCAAAATAATAAGGCTCAATTTGCACTTCGATTTTGAGCCCTTGAATATTGCGCACGGTGGCGATGAGCGACAACATGAAAACCAAAAATAAAAAAATCACGCCGAGCAGAATAAAATTGTTTTGCACCTTATAGCCCATTGCGAAACTGGCGAGCACTAGAAAGCCGGCGTAAACGCCGTAAAGATTGGGCAAGATAAAAATATGGCTTTGCCGAATATGCCAGGGACCGCTTTTCCATTTTCGGCGCCGCAAGGAAAGTCGCCGCGTCAAGCGCTCGGAAAAGGACAAAGCTATTGTTTTTTGCCTATCGCGCGCAGCCATGACCGGGCTCCCCTAGGGCACATCCACTTGCTGCAAAATATCCTGCAGCAAAGCAATACTGGCCCCGCTGGCCGGGCCCAAGCGGTGCCGCAAGGCGGGGGTAAAAACCGCCTGAATATCTTCAGGCAGACAATAATCACGCGCCTCAATCATGGCGTGCGCTTGCGCCAAGCCCTTGATCTGGATTAATGCACGGACTGATAAATTAGGCAGGCTGGTCGCACGCAATTGCGTCGCCAGAGCCTGTAAATAATTAATAATGGCATCGCTAAAAGTAATTTGTGCGCATTTGCGGCGTAGCAAATTAAAGTCACCAGCATCCAAGATAGGCTCACCTTGTTCAAAATTTTCTTCACCCGAAACAGCATCGCGCAGAATATTGCTTTCGACTGTATCGGACGGCAGGCCGAGGCTGAAGGAAATAGAAAAACGGTCAAGCTGACTCTCCGGCAGAGGCGACACGCCGATTTGTTCAGTTGGATTTTGGGTGGCAATCACTATAAACGGTTCAGGCAGGGCAAAGCTCGACCCGTCAATCGTCACTTGCCGCTCGGCCATAGCTTCAAGAAGTGCTGACTGACTTTTCGATGGTGCGCGGTTGAGCTCATCGGCAAGCAGAAGCTGGGTGAAAACTGGACCTTGGCGAAACTGGAAATCGCCGGATTTTGGATCAAAAATATTGACCCCAACAATATCGGAAGGGGTGGTGTCATTAGTGCATTGCAGGCGCGACCAACCGAGCTGTAAATGATGCCCAAGCGCACGGGCCAGACTGGTTTTGCCCATCCCTGGCGCATCTTCAACCAATAAGTGCCCACCTGACAGCATGGCCGCCAAAGCCAGACATACTTGCTCTTCCTTATCGCGCACGGTAACCAAAACCGCTTTGACCACATCGGCTAGACGGGCAATGTCAGGCGTCTCACCGACCGACTTTTCTTCAGCAGCACTCATAAGCAATCCATGAATTCAAAACTTAACCTAAGTTATAGCTTAATTAAGATGTTTACATAATCAAACTTGCTTTTTTCACCGCGATAACCCAGTTTCTGCCTATGAGTGAAACCGATTTTGCCCCGCCTATTGCCCCCGTGCCGATTGTTCATTGCCGCCATTGTCGGTTTTGGGATGCGCATATGATTACGCGCCCAACCCGAACACCGGAAGGCCTATGTCGGCGAAAGGCACCGGCTCCTGCAATTGTGGCAGAAGAGGTCGATACAGGTACCAGTTGGCCAAAAACATTTGAAGATGATTGGTGCGGCGAAGGCGAACCTGTCGACCCAGTCGGATAAACAGGTTTTTAACCACCTGCCAAATCGCCCGCCGAGAAGATGGGTAGATAAAGCGCAACCACCATTGCACCGATCAGACCGCCAACAAAGACAATCATAACCGGCTCAATAACTGTTGACAGACCTTCAACCAACGCGTCGAACTCTTCCTCGTAATAGTTGGCAATAGCATTAAGCATTTCTTCCATATTACCGGTTCGCTCGCCCACCGCGATAAGCTGGGACAACTCGACTGGAAACACTTTCTCTTTGACAAAAAGCGACGATAATTCAGCGCCGGTCATGACATCCCGTTTGACGCGGTTAAAGGCATTCATAAAGTGCATATTGGTGGTCACGGTAGAGGCCACAGTCAAGGTGTCCAGCACACTAACACCGGCGGCGAAAAGATTGGCCATGAGAAGCGATGAGCGCGCCACCACGGCCATCATTATAATGCCGCCGAATAGCGGCAATTTGAGCAAGAGCAAATGCCATAAATAGCGATAGGGCCGCACATATTTGGCCATCAATCCATGAAAGGTTATGGTGCCGAAAATTACAGCGAATACCCCAATCACATTTCTGATATCGGCAATCCAATTACTGGCATTAACAATGGCCTGTGTAGGGCCAGGCAGCGCAATACCCATACCGGCGTACATTTCCTGAAATGTTGGCACCACATTAGTCAGCATGAAGATGGAAATACCAACGGATACAGTGATCAACGTAACCGGATAAAACATCGCTGATTTAATACCGGCCCTAATCTTTTGCTGTTTTTCAAGAATTTCAACCAGCTTCTCGATAAATTTATCAAGCTTTCCCGACACTTCTCCGGCTTCAATCATATTGCGGTAAACATTATCAAAATGTCGGTCGTGTTCTTTAAACGCTTCCGATAAAGGCTTACCATCATTTAGGCTGGAAATCAGTTGCTGCGTAACACGCTTCATGTTGGCGTTTTTCGTTTGCCCCGCGGCCATGATAAGACCATCTAATATCGGCAATCCGGCTCGTATCATGGTCGACAATTTTTTGGTGAACATGAGAATTTCTTTTGGCGGAATCGAACCAAAAGGCCCCCAAGTAATTTGAATATCCAGCGCGCCGGGCTTCTTGTCTTTTACCTGCTTTATTTTTTTGACTTTGATGCGCTGTTGGCGCAGGGCAGAGCGCGCTCGCGCCATACTGTTGGCTTCAATCTGGCCTCTGACTTTTTTCTTGCCCTGCAATCCGGCGTAAACATAAAATGTCATGAAGCCACCCTAATTGACTACTAATACGCGTGTAAACTCTTCAAGAGACAAAATGCCATTGCGAATGTAATCGCGCCCGACTTCCTGCATAGTCATAAAATTATCAGTCCGTGCTGCTTCGAGAATTTCCGGAGCCTGTGCTTGTTTCAAAATAGCCTCTTCGACCTCAGGGGTAACCCGCAAAACCTCATAAATACCCTGACGGCCTTTGTATCCACTCCCGTCACATGCTGAGCAGCCTTGACCCTTTTGAGCTGTAAAACCTTGAATTTCTTCACTGGTGAAACCTATATACTGTAAAGCAGAAGACGTTGCCTTTTCGTCGGGCGATAGACAGTTGGGGCAATTTTTGCGCGCCAAACGCTGCGCCACGACCAGCGATAAAGCAGCCGAAATCATAAAGCTAGGCACGCCCATATTGAGCAGGCGGGATATGGTAGCAATTGCGTCATTCGTGTGAAGCGTCGAGAGCAGTAAATGGCCGGTTAGAGCAGCTTTAACAGCAATTTCTACAGTCTCTTGATCACGGATCTCGCCCACTAGAATAACTTCAGGGTCCTGTCGCAAGAAAGCCCTTAATATGGAAGAGAAAGATAAACCAATTTTCTCATTAGCTTGGGTCTGTCCCAGCCCCTCAAGATAATATTCGACAGGGTCTTCGGCCGTCATAATATTAGTACCAGGGTCGTTTATATACTGGAGGGCTCCGTAGAGTGTTGTGGTTTTGCCTGAACCGGTCGGACCTGTGACTAACACCATGCCCTGTGGCGCCGTAATGGCATCAATAAGCTTTTTCAGATCAGCCTCTTTAAAACCGATTTTATCAATCGACAGAGATGGGTCTCCCTTCAACAGTCTTATGCAGATGCGCTCACCATTTTTCCCGGGAAGAACGTTGAAACGGGTATCAACGTCATTTCCATCAGTATCTTTAAAAGTTATGGCCCCGTCCTGAGGCAAACGCTTTTCGGAAATATCGCAATCAGCCAGAATCTTAAAACGCGTCACCACCGGGAGATAATTTTTAAACAAAAACTCCGAAAATTGTTCTTGGGCCTCAAGCACTCCGTTAACCCGAAAGCGGACTCGAGCAGTTTCCCTGTAAGGCTCAACATGAATATCACTTGCATCTGCCGAGATCGACTGGTGCAAAATATCATCAACAAATTTTATCACCACGCTGGGGTCATCAATATCATAAGTTGAACGCTTTCGAGGCTGAGTTTGCGGCCGCGCAGGTGAGGCCGCATTTTCTTCTTCCTGCTTTTGGCCCAACGCGGCTTTTACCTCACCATGCCCCATGCAAGCATTAAACTCGCTCGGCTTGATTAAGAAAAACTCAACATTTTGATTGCTCAGAGCCTTAATCTGGTTGGCTAAAGTAGCCTTCGTTGGGTCCACCGTGGCAACCCGCAAAAAACGTCCCTCGCGGGCAAACGGCAAAATGTGCTCGCGCTCAATCATGTCATTCGGAAGCGATGCTAAGGCTTCCTGCGCAACGTCACCTGGGGAGAGATTCTTGCGCCTTAGGGCATAGGCACGCGACAAAATATTAACCACCAATTCTTCCTCAATAAGAGGCGCGGGCTCGACACCGGGGTCATGAATATCGTCCATACCCTCCATCAAAAGGCCAAGCGCGCGCGCCGAGCGCGACTCGGCTCGAACCATAACTTCAGTCATTTTTTCTTCCGAAATTTGACCGCTCGCCTGAAGAATACGTAAAACACGGTCTGCCACGTCTTTGGTATACTCAACCATATAACCTCGCCATAACTGAGGCCTGATTATTTCCGAAAAGCATCATTTCTCATCAAGCTTTTTAGGTTTTTCGGCCAGCGCTTTGATAAAACCCTGCGATCCCTCGCGGCGCTTTGCCTCATTACTCTGCAAACGTTGCCCCAAGGCGGTGTCTTCCACTCCCGGCGCATCAACATCGACATTGGCTGCAGCTTCCGCCGCCGCGCCTGCCGCTTGCGCCGCTTTCTCCATGGCCGCCTGACGCGCTGCCTCTGCAGCTCGTCGTTTTTCCTCAGGGTCAATTTCCGGCACATGGTTAAGCGGCAAGGTCAGCAAATAGCCATTAGCATCGGTCAGCATGATGCGGTCATTGGTGATTTTGGCAATTGTCCCGTCCGCATTCCCAAGCTCCTGCCCTTCGGTTAGGAAATATTCCAGTTTGGTAAGGCGCGGCACGTCGGTGCGGCCGCTATCTAATTCATCCTCGCCGTCAAAATAAACATAAGGACTGACCGAAATAATGGCTTGGCTGTCAAAATTACGGGCGCGCTCGGGGCCCGGGACACGATAGACTACAATACATGGCATTTCATCCTTGCGGAACAAGGCGCAATAAGCTTCACCATGGCGCTCGGAGCGCAAGGGCCCGATATCCATATTATAGAATCTCTTCCCTTTTTGCGTATCATCGCGCTCACGGCGTAATGAAATATCGCTGTCCATAAACTCATAATATTTGGCATAGAACTCTCGCGCTCCGCGCATGGCTTTCTGCTTATCACCATATTGCCCGAGCCGTGCATAGGGCTGGCGCGCCATGGATAATTTACTCTCATCGATTTTCTTCGGCTTTGGCACGGCCAGGCGTGCTAGCCGGTCATCAATGGCTTTCTCGCGAATAAGAAAGCGCCGCCCCAATTCCAACTTGTCATTGGCACCCAAATCATTTCTCACCCGTAAGCGCGGCACATCCGTATCATAAATCTTGGCCAATTTATTGAGTGTGTCGCTCCGCAAAATAATATGTGTCAACGGGCCATTATCCCGAGGACTGACGTAAAATCGCATCGGGTCAGGCAATTGATTTTCACGCAGCGCATTATTCATCGCTAGAATGTCGGCCGTTTGCATGACCAATTTGCGCGCAATGGAAGCCATGGTCTCACCTTTACGACGCATATAAACCCAACGCCGCTCGCGTCCTGACCAGAACAATTCACCTCCTGTGGGCTTGCGCACTTCTTCCAATATATGAATAGTCGGTTCGCTTTGCGGTCGCGACAAAACCAACCCGTCGAGACGATATTTACGCGCAGCGAAAGCGGTGAAAAAATCTGGGTCTGAAATTGGCGCCGGAATGACCACTTCCTCTTCAAGCAAGACCCCATCTGCGGTATCAATACCTTTGGCTTCCTGCTCAGCCTTTCTTTCGGCTTCTCGCTGTAGTTCTAAAGCTCGGCGCGCCAATTCTTCAGCCTCGCGCTGCAGACGCAATTTTTCGTCCAGTCTTTTCAAGCCGCGCACAAAGGGATCTTGCGGGTCAGCCGCCGCCACATCTTGCGCCGCGGCTAGCTTTGTCACGACCGGTTCGGCTGCAGGTTTTTTAACCAGCGCTTCTTGCGCAGCGCCAGTGCTTAGCAATACCGAATAAAATAGCGGCAGCAGTAAAATCAGTTTGCCAACTCCGCGCATTAAGGTTTCGCCTCCGCCGCCTGTTTGTTTGGATCGTCCAATTCAGCGTCATATTCGCGTTTTGTTGGCACCATTAAACTTGCCTTGATGAGCAAATTCACATTGTCTTCCTGTGACACCATGGTCTCTTTCACAACGGAAGCAATTTTCAATTGATCGACGAAAATTTTCCGAATGTCGACGTAAACATCGTAGCGCCCGGCGAGATCAAGCTCAACAAAACTTGCCTCCTGCACGCGATTGCCAATAATTACTTTGCGTTCGCTTAGTGCCGAAACATTATAACCGCGCAGTTCAATGTCATATTTCTGCAGCGCCGACACATAGCTATTAAAGAGGCGCTCCAAGTCTTCGTTGGGCATCAGCTTATCGATGCGACGCTTGGCATCTTGCTCCAATGCGGAAAGCCGTGCTGCCAGCTTATCGGCAATTTTCTTGTTCTCAGCCATTTGCGCCTCAAAGCTGCGAATTTGGGTCAGCTTGCGACTATTGTCGGAAATTTGTGGTTGAATAATGGCCAAATTGACTGCCGGCGGCACAGCGGCAACCAGCACTAAAAAAATTGCGCGGATAATAGTATAAGGTAAAAGAGAGGCGCCCGATTGTGCATCATAAGCCGCCGCCGCATTGCGCACTCCTATCAGCTGCTTCACACCCCCCGCACCGTTGCGAAAACGTGATATTAAACCAGAAAAGCGGCTGCGTTTTCGGGCTTCATCGAGCTCATTCTCGCCGAACGGGTCATCACCTAAAACGGCGTCAATTTCAGTATCGGTCAGAGGTACCAGAGCTTCATCCATAACCGTGTCAAAGGCTCGCGATGCATCATCATTGCCGCCAGCAAACTCGTCGAGCAAATCATCATCGTCAAAAGCGATAGTGGCCGCTTGTTTCTCGTTGCGATATTTTTCGGCTACCGCCAGAGCGGCTTTCTCATCAATCATCATGGCATCGCTGCCATCATCAATGTGACCCAATAAATCTGCAAAGGCATCAGCCTTGCTGTCGCCATGCGGAGTTAGAAGCACCGGCGCTGACGTCGACAGCGTTTCTGGCATATCAGCAGCAGGCGCATCTATGCCAACGTCTAAACTTGCATCAATAGCGCTGCCTAAAGAGGCGCCGCTATTTGACAATTGCGCCAATAATTTGCGCGCCTGCGGCGATAGGCTTTTTACCTCCTGGTGAGCCTCTGGTGTTGCCTCTCTCATTACTGCATCCTCGAGAGAGCCAAGCTCATGGAAAAACGCCAATAATCACCGTCTTTTTCAGTTTCCACTTTCGGGTCGCGGCGAAGTAATTTGGCGCTTCGCAAATTGCTTTTCAATTGATTAATGGCGGTGTTTTCCAGCGCAAGGCCAGTCATTGTCACACCCTCTTTTTCATCAATTTCCAACCTTTGCAATTCAGCCCCTGGCGGCAATAAGGCAGGCAGTTTTTCCAAAAACACGCCATAACCGCGACTCGTCGCATTAGCGCGAATGTTGGTAATCACCGAATTAACCTCGGTCATTTTCTTTTCATTGATTTGCCGCCTAAGAGCCTCGGCGCGTGCCGCCCCCTCGGCTGCGCTATATTGCGCTGACGCCTCGCGCGTTTGCAAATAGGCAGGAACCGTATTCACCCCAAGCACAGTGCTAGAAAACAAAATCACCGCCATAATCGCCAAAGACAAAATACGATTAACCGCCGCCAATTGTCGATTACGTCGAATACGAGGCGCATCTTCCAGAAAATTCATCGAAATCAGGCGGTTGTGCAAGTTAATATGGGCCTTGCCTTCGACATTTAAACCTTGCGTGGCCAAACCGATAGCGCTGGTAAAAATTGATGGATTGGCAAAAAAATCAACATATTTTTGGTGCTCATTTGGTACGTCGACATCTTGCATAGCGTTATAAATATTTACCCGCGTCGCACCGAGACGATTATCTAGCAGGAAGTAGAAGTTTTCTATTTCGCGATATTCAGAAACCAAAAGAATCTTATCGGGTCGATGCACATCATAGGTTTCGGCCAAAAACGCGATGGCCTGTTTAACTTGCTCACTAACTCGAATGGCTACTTCTTCCCAAAAATCGCCTTCGACCTCGTCAACGCGCTCCAGTTCCATCAATAAAGCTTCATCAAAATCGGAAATATTGATTTTGTGCATATACAGCCGGCCACGGAAATGGGCGATAATTTGATTGTTTCCTGGGCATAAATGCAGGACGAAAAACGGCTTGAGACGTTCATCGGTGCTCATGCGGGCATAAATGCCATTAACCAATGAGAACAGCTCATTTTCCACAAAAACCGGCACTAGATTGGCTTCCAGCATGAGTGAGCGGTATCGCTCCAACTCACCAAGCGGCAGGCAAGCAATCATCACATCAGTCCGGTCTTCGCCTTCATTGGAATAAAGAATTTGGTAGCGCACCACCTTGCCCATGAGATTGTTGAGCTCGGGATCAAATTCTTCCCAAAATTCAGGCTCCTCGGCTTCTTCAGCAAGTTCATCTTCTTCCATATAAGGCAGTTGCAAAATCCGAACATCGAACAGCGAATGAGGAATTGAAATACCGGCATCAACACCATCAACCCCCGCTTCCTCGGCGGCAGCGGCTATTTGATTGGCCAGATAAGAAAAATTATCCTGCACGGGCGAGCGCCCAACGGCGTTCTCCAATGACCAGCTGACCAAACGGTCCATTTCCCAATCATCGACAGTCGGGTGTAATTGCACGACCGAGACCGCATCAGGATGCAATTTGACCGCAACAATGCGTTCTTGGCGACGCAAAAGCGGCCCAGCAATTTGCACGGCTCCTGATAGAAACGCTTCGGCTCTACTCATACAGTCTACACCCATTTACAGGATGCAAAACCCGAACGGGATTTACGGGCAAGCACCCAGCGGGGCAGTGAATTTCCGAATCACTACCCATGCCTCTTTTTTACCATAAAAATGCACGCAAAATTACCACAAGCGGCGCTTTTCCCCCGCCAAGAGCGACAGCCTGACCTGTCACCATGGCCATAACTGCATCCTTGCGGGCTTGTCATGGGCCAAATAAGCGCCCTATAGTATTAAAAAACTTGGGGGCAATATGAGTGTAGTTGAAATCAAGCCGGTTTCCGGCGGTGTCGGGGTCGAACTGGCCAATATTGATATTGGCAAGGGCATTAGCGACGCTGATTTTGAAGCCATTCAGTCCGCTTTTGTTGAGAATGGGCTGGTGTTTTTTCGTGACCAAAACATAAGCCCCGAGCAGCATATTGAATTTGCCGAACGCTGGGGCGAGATTAACGTCAATCGCTTTTTCCCAAAAGTCGATGGATATGAAAAAATCGCCTCCGTGACCAAAGAAAAAGACCAAGCGACCAATATTGGCGGCGGCTGGCATACCGATCACAGCTATGACCAAATTCCTGCCATGGGGTCGATTTTATTGGCGCGCGAAACCCCGCCGGTCGGCGGCGACACGCTGTTTGCCTGCATGTATAAGGCTTATGAGTCATTATCTGCGGGGCTGAAAAAAACATTGGGAGGCATGAATGCGGTGCATTCGAGCCGCCATGTTTTCGGCGATCAATCCGCCTATCGCGCTGAGCTTGACGGAGTTTTGGAAAATGCCGAACAAGCGACGCAAGATGCGGTGCATCCGGTTATCATCACCCATCCCGAAAGCGGCCGCAAAGCGCTTTATGTCAATCCGGCCTTTACCCTGCATTTTGAGGGCTGGTCGGTGGCCGAAAGCAAGCCACTGCTTGATTATCTGTATCAGCATGCAACGCTGATGGAGCACACAACACGCTTTAAATGGGCCGAAGGCTCCATCGCCATTTGGGACAATCGCTGCACGTGGCACTATGCGCTCAATGATTATCACGGCGCGCGCCGCGAAATGCATCGCATCACTTTGGAAGGCTCGCCGCTCAATTAGGCAAGTAATTCTTCTACTTGGCCGAGGCGTTCTTTGCCGAAAAAGATTTCATCGCCGACAAAAAAGGTCGGAATGCCAAAGGCACCGCGTTCAACCGCCGCATTGGTGTTTTCCAATAGTTTCGACTTAATCGCCTCATCACTCATATCAGTCATGATTTTATCGGCATCAAAACCGGCATCGGTCAGCGCTTTTTGTAGCACTTCCGCGTCATCAAGTTTAAGCCCTTGCTCCCACATCGCATCGACCATGGCGTCTATATATTTCATCAAATAGCCGTCGCGCTCGGCGACCAGCGCGCCGCGAACCAGCATAAGCGATATGACCGGAAAATGCGGGTTCATATTG
>MDTC01173515.1_pt1 | contig 11170 bp, 8 predicted proteins | sample 811181 | NCBI WGS metagenome assembly MDTC01 (sample SAMN05326644, study PRJNA326480) | marine metagenome | isolation source: seawater | place: Pacific Ocean: North | collected 2011 | reverse complement strand
TTTCTGAACCAGCAGTATCAAATCTAATGATATCCTCATCACTTGATTCCTCAAGTTGAATCTGTGTATCACCATCGATATCTGATAAACCTACGACAGTTGTTGTAGTTGTAAACTTACGTACTTCAATTAAATCGCCGGATAATGGAGCAGTTGTAAATGTTAATGTTACACCTGAGATACCATAAACTACTGTTGGTTGTTGTACCACACCGTTTAGTGTTACAAAAACGCCTGCAACGTTATAACTATCACTTCCACTTAAAGTTGCAAGTGTAAATTCAGTTGTAGTATTATCACCATTGAATACTTGTGAAGTAGCAAGTGTAAAGTCTGTACTTAATGACTTCCAACCTACGTTATCGTAGTATTCTAAGTTGTTACCAGTTGTATTATAACGGAACATACCTGTTACTGCAGTAGGTCTTTGAGCAGTTGTACCACGTGCTAATAATATTGCATTTGTAGCATTAACGTCTAACACTGCGTTTGCATTTGGTGCACCACCAATACCTACGTTGTCCTGACTTGCATCAACAACTAATAGTGAGGTGTTAGTGTCACCTTCAATAACCACATCAACGTTAGCACCTGCTTCGTTAATTCTGATTGAACTACCTGCTGCACCTTCAATTTTTAGTATACCAGTTGCGTTAGTAATAGTTGTGTCTGTACCATCGTGTCCGATTGTAAAGTCTGTACCAGCACCAATTTCTAACTGCTTACTATCAGCCAACAATCTAATGTCTTCAACAGTAGTTAAAATACCTGCACTTGTTACAGTTAATTTTGAACTATTAACGTTTATACTACCAGAATTCATTTCACCAGTAAATGTTACGTCTGTACCATCAAATACCATTGCGGCGTTACCAGCAATTACTCCACTACTACTGAAAAGTAACTGTGTGTTACCTACGTTTGTTGTGATTGTACCTGAACCTGAACTAATATCAATATTACCGTTTGAAGTTATATTTCTAATTGTTGCAATATCTAAGTTAGCATCTAAAACTACTGCTTTGTTAGCGGCTGCTGTACCAGCAGTAATACCATCAAGTTGCTCTAGGTCTGCTTCACTCATCGCAGCATTACCAATTGTTAAACTTGATCCACTTGCTAGTGTTACGTTGGCTGCTAATAGATCTGCTTCAGTATATGTTACGTTACCTGTTGCATCACCAGTGTCAGTTGTTGTTCCAAAAGCAAACTTATCTTCACTCTCGTCCCAAAGTATCGCTGCATTATTTCCAGTTGAACCACGCTCAAATATAAAACCTAAATCGTTTGCATTAGAACCTGCACCTGTGTTAAGTTCGATAATTGTATCTGATACTCTACTGTTTGTTGTACTAACAGTTGTTGTAGTACCGTTAACAGTTAAGTTTCCAGCAATTGTTAAAGTACCGCCTATAGTAACGTCATTTGGTTGTCCAATTGTTACAATTGGTCCACTACCACCTTCTGTTACTGCAATAGTTGTTTCATTTGCAACAGCTGTAAATGTAATTGTTTCACCAAGGATAAATCCATCAGTGCCACTACCGTCACTAATAGTAGTACTACCTGCTACTAAACTATCTGCATATGCTTTAGTCGCTGCATCTTGGTTTGCAGTTGGGTCTGTAACGTTAACAATTTTACTTGATGAAACGTCAAGAGCACCTGAACCTTTCATGTCAAGTGTTAGATTAATATTTGTATCAGCACCTGTTGTTTCAATTTTTGGATGTCCACTTGCCGCGGCATTGTGTAGATCTATTTGATTAACTGCTGAACCTGTAGTTTGAAAAATTACTAATTCATTACCGTTTGCATCTGCAATAAATCCTGCATCAGCAAATTTTGGTGCAGTCAATGTTTTATTTGTTAATGTTGCAGTAGATCCTGAAAGATGTGTGTCCAATGTAGCAACAGTTGTCTGTGCCATTGTACCACCATGGTTAATAATAAGACCATGACCTGCAGCTACTGCAGTTGTTCCTATTGATGAACCACCATCTGATAAATTTAATTCTGCAACAGTTGATGTTAATGCAGTTGTGCCATCACTTAATGCTGAAAATTCAACAGTGGCTGCTTTAATATTTGCATATCCTGAAATACTGATGTTGCCTGAAGTATCACCGTTCTCTGATCCTACATCAGCAAAAGCAAATTCATTTTCACTTTCATCCCATATAATTGCAAAGTTGTTATCTGAACCTCTGTTTATTAAGATACCACTATCAACACTTCCTGAACCTGATGCTTCAGCAGAAAGAGCAATAACAGCGTCTTCAATTCTTGTATTTGTTGTACTAACAGATGTGGTTGTACCACTAACTGTTAAGTTACCAGAGACAGTTAAACTACTGCCGTAGGTAATATTAGCCGCCAGTTTACCTGCTGTGACAGCACCGTCTGCTAGTTTAGCAGAAGTAACGTTCGCATCAGTAATCTGATTGGTTTTAATTCTCGTAATTGCCATTTTATTTTTCTCCGTCCAATCGCGATTTGTTATATAACAATGTTATTTATAAGTAATCATTGATTTTGGAGTATAGTCGCAAGAAAACGACGTCTTAAATGTTTTTATTTTGACGTGATATAAGGGGAAGGTAAAAAAGATATGACAACTTTGCGTTGTTACATTTATTTAGTCAATTAATGAAAATCCACCCATGCACCATTCGCTCTACCTTGAAATTTGTTTGTAGTTGTATTGTAAATTACATCACCATTGCTTGGACTAAGTGCATTTCTTGCAGATGTTGTATAACTCGTAAAACTACTTGCAGGTGCCACAGTTGCTCCACTGAAAAAATTACGTACTTGTATTTTATCACCATTTGCAGGTGCTTCGTTGAATGTAAGTGTCGTTCCGCTTACTGAATATGTATTAGTAACTTCTTGTACTGTACCATTTATACTAACAATAAGATTATTTGCAGTTCCGGCTTGGGTTAGAGTAAATGAGGTTAAGACACCATTTCCGTTAAATTCATTTAAAGTTACAGTGCTTCCGCCAGAGCCAATATTTACCCAGTCTGATCCATTATATATTTCCATGTTACCAGTAGTAACATTAAATCTCATCATTCCGATCTGACCAGTAGGTCTCTGTGCAGTAGTACCAGTAGGTACTACAAGTCCTGTTGTGGCGTCTATTGCTACATATCCTGTACCTGCTGGATCGAGAATAATTTCTTCGTTTGTGCTTGTCGTTTGTATTCTATTATCTGTAAAAGTATATGCACCTATACTATTGTCGCTTGAGCCTACTCCAAAAGAACCAGTATATCTTGCTCCTGTGACATACACACTTTTTCCACTAAAATTTATACCATTTGGTAAATTTGTACCAATGAAATGAACTACACCTGATTGATAATCAAAAAACCATTCGTCGTTATTACCTGATCCAGTAGTAAAAATTTTAGTACCAGAACCTTCTGCACTGGCTGCATTTCCAGCAGTATGTACATAAATGTTAACTAGATATGTACTACCAAATTCTGGAGGTATCCAATCTGTTAGGTTAGTCTTCCAAGTTCTGTTTGCCGATGCGGTGTTATCGTTTGTACATTCAACTGTAGTTCCGCCTGTATAACAAGTCACTACTCCGCTACTACTATTAGGTTTTGTAGCCGGAATACTACTTGCTTGTTTTAATACTTTATCAGCACGTAAAAGTAAAGGACTTGCAATACTTTCGTTTGCAGATAATTTATTTGCATTTGTATCAGTTTTTGTAACACCAAAACCAATTTTCTTAAACAAATAGTCAATTTTTTGTGCATCAGATATAGCCATTAACTAGCAACTCCTACACTTAAGGCAGTGACACTTTGTCCACTAGTTAATGCTATCCTCACTAAAACTACATTATTAGTTGCATTACTCATGTTTTCGCTACCTAGTGTCATTGTATAACTACTGTTTAGACTTGCATTGGCTGCAATTATATCTGCTCCTGTTTGAGCACATCCATTAGAACCGTTACCTCCAGCACCTGTATTTGATCCTGGAACACCTGCTCCGGCATATTGTACACTTGCTTCTAACCATCCATTAATACCACTAGAATTATCTATTGCAGTACCAGGTGCGGCTATCCATAAACCTGCAATACCACTTGAAGTAATTGCAATATCAAAGTTTGCTACGACCTGTCGACGAAACGCAAATGTAAAATATTGTGTACCTGTGTCACTACTTCTATTAGGACCAGCCGGTAGGTACCCAGTTGAGTAGTTTGTTACGTCATATTTTATTGCACCTAATCTGACTGATGCTTCTTTCGTACCTGCTACACCAGGATCTGCCGCCTCTGTGTATAAACTATTCGTATAAAAATTTGTAGAATTAGTATAAGTTGGATTATTTGTTGTAGCATTAGAAAAATTAAATATTCTTACACCGTCATCATCGTATGTACTACCCAAACTATCATTAACAGGTATGGCAATTTCACTTATTCCGCTTTGTGATGCAGTATGGACTTGAATGTTAGTGGCTATATCACTACTATAATTTCCTGTTCCATTTACATTCCTTGCACGTACTTTTATTCTTTCTACAGTTCTGACACTACTACTTGTTATAGGTACAGTCAATGTTCCTATAGCATATGCACTAGAAGTACCTGTGTTTACTTTAGGAATGCCACTTGCTAACATAGTAGTTGATCCATCAATATTTGCGTAAGTATAATCAGTATTTGTTATAGCATTACTACTTGTTCCCTCTTGATTTGTACCGCTATCTATTTCTACTATATTACTTTGATCAGTGTAAACCTGTCCTACTAAATTTGTAATTGTAGTTCCTGCTACTGTAAGTGTCGGACTTCCTGCGTTATAATACGGAATACCACTTACATATCTAAATGTTCCTGCTGTACCTTGTGCTAGGGTAGCACCTGAAATATCTGTTACTGGTGTTGCAGTAAGATCATCCTTTACAAATTCTAGTACGTTTGTATCACCTGTTACGCTATGACTTAGTTGATAGCTGTTTACGCCATTATTAACAGAACCAGAACTTTTACTTACTTTTGCTTTGAAACCATCATATAACGTAGGATAATATATACTACTTGCAAAACTTACAGTAGATCCTGATGCATTTAGTAAGTTATAATCACTCTCTTGTGTAATTGTTAGACTAGAGTTTGTACCTGCATCATTTCCTGTACTAAGTGCTATAGTACCATCTGCGGAACCGTTAACTTTTGCAATTAAATTACCAGCATCGGCATTATATGCAAAACTAGACATTACATCACTTTCTATATTACTTCCAGCACCTATTGTTCTGTTTACAGTATCACCTGCAGAAACTGTTGCACCTCCGGTTCGATCTGTAAATCCATGTGCTAGTTTTGGATTAGTGCCTGCACTTGAAAAAGTTAAAGTTTTTGTACTTAATCCATTAGGTGCTGCGATTGCATCATCGTAGACTTTCAATGATACTGTGCCACTTGTAGGAATATCACTAGGTGTTGCAGTACTATGACTAGTAAGTGTTAGTGTTGTAGTATCTCTGCTTGTACCACTTTGTGTTCCAGCACCCCATGTATGTTGTAACCTATCACCTTGCGTACCACCTGGATTTGTATCGGCCGTAATATTTTCTACTGCAGTACCATCTCCCCAATTCACCGTATATGCGGCAGAGGCTGCACCTATATTAGTTGTGTTATTATCCAAGTATAGGCTATTTCCTTCAACTACATATAAGTCATTACCTGATAAAGCACTTCCACCGCTACTTGCTCTAAAGTATTGAAACTGTGCTACAGGTGTTGCAGTAAAAATTGTTATATAGTCTGTTCTTGTTAAACTTGCTTCACTTCCGCTACCGCTTCCGAGATTATTATATGCTTTTACAGTAACACTAAAAGGCGAACCTGAATTAGTAGAATAAACATGCGAAGGAGTACTATCAGTAATATTAGTATCGCTGTTTCCATCTCCCCATGTAACATCAAACCTATTTGGATTTCCTACTGTAGTAATTGTAAGCGTAATATTTGTGCCTGCTCCTGCTGCGGTTACGTCTGCAACAAAAGTTACACTTTTGACAAAGGTATTATTTCTTATATTTTCAGTGACTTCATTTAAATCATCTATAGCGTCAGTTACTTTAGTAGTTGTAGTCCAGCCTTGATAAGCACCGTCTATTCTCAAACTACTGTCTGTAGGAACCCCTAAGTCTGTTTGCATTCCAGATTGAGTAGAGCCTGCTATAGAAGTTGTAACATATGCCTTTATACTTTGTTGAGTAGCCAATGCAGTAGCACTATCACTAGCAAAGTTATCTTCATCTAAAATACTACTTGCATGTACTCCACTTTGTAGAGTAAGACTTCCGTCAATTGTTGTACCTGTTTTAAGTTCTATTATACCTGTGCCGTTAGCATCGAGTTGTAAATTTGCATTACTTACTGTAGATTCTATTTTATTTCCAGCAATAGTAATCTGATCTAAGATTTGATTACCGCCAGTAATTTTCATATCACCAGATACTTCAAATTTGGTAGATGGACTAGCCGTACCTATTCCTACTCTATTATTAGAGTAATCTATTACTAATGAATTTGTATTAAATGCGAGGTTAGAGTCTCGTTCAAGATTGGCTTTTAATATTCTTCCACTGATACGTGAAATTGCCATCAGATGTCACTCCTATACATTCGCTATATTGCGTACATCTGTTAACGTCCAAGATGCCAGGGTTTATTACATACTAATGTATGCAGTTATATTTATCTGTATTAGGAAGTCGCTTCGTTTGTGTCTAGTCCGTGAATTACAGTAATAGGCTCAGTGCTTGGAGGAGGACTAGTAAATGTAAGTGTAGTACCACTTACTGTAAAAGCATTCGCTGGATTTTGAAAAACGTTACCTACGCCTACAAGTATACGTTGTTCTTGGTCACTAGTTACTGCCTTACTCATAGTAAATGCAGTAGTAGTTCCGTCACCTGTAAAACTATCCTGTGTAATACTTAAATTTCCTTGGAATGGTAAATTTTTAAATACTGTTCCATCGAAGTATTCTAATGAGTTTGTATCAGTATTAAATCTAAAATCGCCTACAACGGCATCTACTGGTCGTTCTGCAGTGGTTCCGAATGGAAGTGAGAAAGCACTTTGCAGCTCTTTTGCAAACGATCCACCGTTTGTATCACCTCTAGTTTTTGCAAAACCAGCCATTAAATTGCTACACTAGAAACAGTTGCATGTATACTATCTACATGACTGGCTATTGCTTGTATACTATCACCGTTTGCTAAAACTATTTTTTCTGTATTAATAACATATGTGTTTCCAGCTGTAACAGATATTGCTTTAAGTATTTTATTAGTTACTCCAGCAGTACCGCCTGATGGGACAATATGTACATCTAATGTACGTGTTCCACCATTCTCATTCATAAAAAATATTGCTGTAGTTGCTTGATTTCCACTTGCAGTAAAAACTGCTGTTGCTGATGTTCCAACTAATGTATTGTTAATTGCCATTTCTAATCCTTAAAAAATCATACCAAAAACGATTGCTTTACTTTTACTTACTAATTCGTCAGTAGTAGATCCATCTTTAAAAAATATTCCGCTACCTCCAGATCCTTGTGTATCTGCATATATTATCTTTGCACCAGTTTCTGATGATGGAACAATTGCTTGATCGTTTAATTTTAATGGAGCCTCTATAGTCACCCGACCAGTTCCACTTGGAATAATTTGTATATCCTCGTTACTTATAGCACTGACAATATTTTTTCCGTTTGTTTCTAAGTCACCTCCTAATTGAGGACTTGTATCATCAACAACACTTGTCAAACCTGTTGTACTTGTAACCATTAAATTATTATAACTTGAACCACCGTCTGTACTAATTTTCCATTTATCGTCATTATCATCAAACACAAATTGTGCCGCCGCAGTACTTCCACGATCTACTTCGATACCTGCGTATCTGCCTGTAATACTAGAACCAGTCTGTCCGTCGTTGTATGTAACGATTCTATCTTTTATTCTTGTATTTGTAGTTTCTACACTGTTAGTAGTACCTGTAACTGTTAAGTTACCAGTGACTGTTAGTTCATTATCTATAGTCATACCACCACTTGCTGATATAGTATAGGCACCGCCGATTCTTTTAGTCTGACTCATAATTAAGATATCCTGTTATACATATTATTTATCATTCGTTGAAAATCGTCTAAATTCATTGTATCGTAGTTGTTATGTTTAGACCATTGGTCAGGTATAAAATTATCTAATGGGTTGACATGAATATATCTTTTATGTGAAAAGTTTCTAAATATATTTTCTACCTGTGTTATCCAATTATCAAAAATAGTTGCTATATCATTTTTTTGTCTATAATATCTTGTACCTGCATATATATTATTAATTTTATTGTTTACACCTTTTAGATCCATACCGATCATATACAGATAACTTACATTACTTTCACTTGCAATACCTAATGCCGCCGGACCACTACTATGACCTTTATACTTTTCTGGTATAATATTAGAACCGCTTTTAGATAATTTGCAATTTGATCTTATATAATGAATATTCCTAGCACTATATCCGCTTTGTTGTATTTCATTTGCCATTTCTCTATCAGTGCTTACTAGAACACTAGGTGTAAATTCTTGATATATTCTATTACACCCATAAACAACTCCTAAGTCAAGTAAACTTTCACAATTTACCTGTAATCGTGTAATGCCATTGCCTAATATAAATGCTATGTCTTTGTTCATTTTAGTCACAAAAAAAGTTACAACTTATTATAGTTGTAACCTTTTAAAAAGTCAATAGTAAAATTAGTTAGATACTAATGTTACTGATACGCCATCTACAGCAGTTCCTGTACCATCAAGCCATTTTGCTTTTGCGCCTGTTGCAAACTCATGTCCACTTGCACCGAATTGTGTTAATGTAACATGATTCTGTGTAATTTTAGTCACATAATAGGTCTTACTTGAACTATCTGTAGCAGTTAATGTTGCCTCGCCTACTGCGATAGAACCACTTGCTTTTGCAACTAAACTTACAATACTTGTTCCGTCTGATGTTGTAACATTAAAGCGATTCGTACCTTTTTGTTTGATAACACTTGTGTTATTTGCAGTACCACCAGTCACTCTAGCAATAAAACGTAGTTGTTGTCCACCTTGTGTATCTAAACCGATAGCACCTACTTTTAGTGTACCGCCGACTGTTTCAGTCATTTTCATTGGTCTTCCCATTTTGTTTTCTCCCTGAGTTAAAGACGTTCTAGGTCTACGGGGTTGGTTCCCCATAAGCATTTAAAATGCATAAGTATTTATTCGAAAGGAATATACTATGCGAAATCCACATGGCTTTAAGACAATAGAAAAAGTTGAAAGAACTTATATTGATCCTAAAGAAAGAATTAAAAATTTTAAAGAATTTGTTGTGCCACTAGATAAGGAAAAAGTATCTAAACAAGGTGAAAGATGTATGTCTTGCGGAATACCTTTTTGTCACAACGGCTGTCCAGTAAACAATATTATTCCCGAATGGAATGAACTTGTATATGAAGGAAAATGGAGGACTGCATTAAATACTTTACATAGTACTAATAATTTTCCTGAGTTTACAGGAAGAATTTGTCCAGCACCTTGTGAAGCGGCTTGTGTTTTAAATATAACCGATAATCCTGTAAGTATAAAAACTATAGAATGTAGTATAGTTGACTATGGATGGAAACAAGGATGGATAGAACCATTAATATCCGTACAGAAAAGTGGAAAAAAGGTAGCAGTAATAGGTAGTGGACCTGCGGGATTGGCTTGTGCCCAACAACTTGCAAGAGCAGGACATGCGGTTACTGTATATGAAAAAAGTTCAAGAATAGGCGGATTACTTAGAATAGGTATACCAGATTTTAAAATGGAAAAACATCTGATCGATAGACGTATGAGTCAAATGAAATCAGAAGGTGTTAAATTTATTACTAATACTGAAATAGGCAAACATATTAGTGCTGATGAATTAGTAAAGGATTATGATGCAGTAGCAATTTGTATAGGATCGGAAGTACCAAGAAACTTACCTGTCGAAGGTAGAGAGCATCAAGGAATATATTTTGCAATGCAATTTTTATCACAACAAAATGATAGAGTAGCAGGTAAAAAAGTAGATCCTGAGATAGAGATACATGCTAAAGGTAAAAAAGTTTTAGTTATAGGTGGCGGTGATACTGGCAGTGATTGTGTAGGAACAAGTATTAGACAAGGTGCAACTAGTGTAAGACAACTTGAAGTTATGCCAAAACCGCCTGTGATGGAAAATAAACATTTAGAATGGCCAAATTGGCCTATGAAACTTAGAACAAGTAGTAGTCATCAAGAAATGGGCGACAAAGGCAGAAACTGGAGTATACTTACTAAAAGTTTTGAAGGTGGACCAAATGGACAAGTTAAAAAATTACATTGTGTTGAAGTTGAATGGATTGACAAAGATGGCAGAATGACAATGCATGAAATACCAAATACAGAATTTGAAATAGAAGCAGATCTTGTATTTTTAGCAATGGGTTTTGTGCATCCTGTACACGAAGGATTAATTAAAGATTTAAATTTAGAATTAGATCCTCGAGGAAATGTACTAGCAGATGATAGTGCTTTCAAAACAAATGCAGACAAATTGTTTGTAGCAGGTGATAGTAGACGTGGACAATCTTTGGTTGTTTGGGCAATTAGAGAAGGTAGAGATTGTGCTGAATCAATTGATAATTTTCTCATATCAAAAAAATAGCACCTAAAAAGGTGCTAAATTTAAAATTTATTTTTTAAGTTTTTTTAGAACTGGGCAGCAATTTTAAATTGTACTACAGAACCATCATCATCTGTTGATGCTTCTCCACCGTTCTTGTATTCATAGTCTGTATAGTTTACATAACCAGTCAAACCTGGAGCAATAGCATATTTAATTTCTGCCATGTGTTGCTTTAGGTTTTCTTTTTCTGTACCAGAAACATCTAAACTGTCTTCTGATTCCATTGTTGATACTGCTATGGTCATAGTGTCATTAAGTTTGTAACTTGCACCAGCACCTACTGTGTCGATGTCTTCGTCAGCACCTTCAACTTTACTCATTGCACCTATAACTGTTAAGTTTCCTAATGCAATTTTTGCAC
>MDTC01096644.1_pt1 | contig 11172 bp, 9 predicted proteins | sample 811181 | NCBI WGS metagenome assembly MDTC01 (sample SAMN05326644, study PRJNA326480) | marine metagenome | isolation source: seawater | place: Pacific Ocean: North | collected 2011 | reverse complement strand
GTGGACTTCTATCTGAGCGCATGTGAGCCGCTATTTTACGGCCTGCACTCCAGGTGCCTCCTTGTAAGACCTTTGCGAGCGGAAATTGTTCGCTTGAAACACTTAGTATTTTTCTGACTTCTTTTGCAATTTCATCGAGAAGACATACTGTTAATGCTCTCCATTCAATAATAATTAGAGAATCAGCAGCATGGGTTTCTTTAGCTAGCGCAGGGTCCTTTAGTGATATGGTTCCTAAATCCAGAAGCAGACCACCATTTCGATATTCGGGAAGTCCTGTCAATAGATCCAATTCAATGATCTCGAGGCCTGTTTCTTCAAGTGGTTCCAGCAGTGAATATGACAGCCACTGAGACAGTTTGTGAAATGGTACAATTTTATCGGTTTGTCCATCGCCTTTGACTTGTGGGTGTTTCCAACAGTCGCCGAGAGCTGTACCATGAAGGCTTAAACGGCTAGGCCATATGCCGCCTAGTGCTTGTAAAATTATTTCTAATATTTTGTCAGCCTTGAGTTTACCTGCCGATGAATGCTGGGTGATCGGGTCGAGTATATTGCCAAGCCGTGGATTCTCTTCGCCAAAAAACTCAGGCTTCGATATTATTTGATGACCTAACTTTTGAATTAGTTTTGCTCTGCCTTCTAGGCCTGCCATTGGATTGTCTTTACCGACTTGAAAGAATTTGGCGATGGACTCTGTAGTAACACCCATTAGCCCTTTGGCATCTGCACTTGCTTGATTCGTAGATGAGAACCCTGATGAACAGAACATCTGGTAGCTAGCTAAAGCCAGTCCTTCACTTCTGCCTAAACATATGTTTGTAGCAGGTTCTGTGAATTGCCAGTCTGGTCCTGCGCCGGCATCAAGAAGTACGCTTGTTATAACAAGTTCAATCTGTGTTTTTATCCAGTTGGTATTATCTAGATCGAGTTCAGATTTTAGCTTGGCAATTCGATCGATATTACCAGCAAGAAAATGCTGCCTGCGAGAATGGTATGGTATTTCTAGATCTGGATAATTTGCTATAGTGACATCAGCAACATAATGGGCTGTTTCCTGAACTTTTTCTGGATTAAATAAAAAGAAGTCACTCTTACCTTCTTTTACTTGGTTGAAGAGCTGTAAGCACCTTTCTCTCACTGCTCTTGACGATAGGAGGTATTGAATTTCAGATTTATTAATTTCGCTCATTGTTACTCATTCTGATTTATTTTAAATCTCTGCCTTTAGCCTTCTTTAATTCTTCATTAGAGGGTATTCCACTTTTAGAAAAATAGCCTGCTGCTTTTTTGGCGTCCATTTCAACCTTAGCGTCGTCTGGGATAAGATCCTCTGGTATGCTAACTCTTTCATCGATAGAGATGCCAGACTTTACTAGACAGTCATGTTTCATATCACTCATTGAGACGAAGCGATGAATTTTTGTAATGCCTAGCCAATGCAGGCTATCGGGCATTAGCTCTTGAAACCTCATATCCTGAACACCTGCAACACATTCAGTGCGTGCAAAGTAAGTCGCTGCTTGATCACCGCCTTCTTGTCTTTTCCTAGCGTTGTAGACTAAAAATTTAGTTACTTCACCAAGGGCACGACCTTCTTTTCTATTGTAGACGATCACTCCTGTGCCGCCGCTTTGGGCTTCTTCTATGCATGCCTCGATGCCGTGCACTAAGTATGGTCTGCACGTACAGATATCAGAGCCAAATACATCTGATCCATTGCATTCGTCATGGACACGGCAGCTGATTCTAACTTTTTCGTCTGGAAATGTGCTAATATCACCGAACATATAAATGGTTTGTCCCCCTATTGGAGGTAGAAAAACTTTTAAGTCAGGGCGAGTCACTAATTCAGGGTACATCCCACCTGTATGTTGAAATAGCGAACGCCTTAATTGTGATTCTTCAATTTCAAATCTTTCGGCAATACCTGGTAGAAACCATACTGGTTCCAAGGCTGCTTTAGTTACAAAAATAGTGCCATTTTCTAGAAGAATTTTTCCGTCAGGTATTAGCCTTTTGGATTGAATTGATTTCTTAAGTTCCGGAATTTCAATATGAGCTTGAGTGATTGCTATTGTGGGACGGACATCATAGCCGTCGTTAAGTTGTGTTGTAAATTCTTTGCCGATTGCTGCGCCCCAAGGATCGATGGAAACTATTTTCTTCGCATCGGCCCATGAATCAAAAGGCCCTATTTCGACAACTGGAGCCGTATTCGTTAAGTCCGGTTTGTGATTTGGGTCTAAACCGCCTGCAGCTACTGCTAAGGCACTGTATACCATGTAAGATCCAGAATGTGTGCCCACAGCATTTTTATGCTCAGGGTTGGTGAGGCTTGCTATAATCGGGCCTCTGTCATTAGCGGTCTTGGCACCCCATTTTATAGGTAAAGGTGATTCACCCCATTTATTCGGGTGTGATGTCAGAGTGATATGGTTCAAGTCTTGGGGTGGCATGTTTTCCTCCTAACAAAGATCGATGCAAAACAAGTCAGGTTGGCTCTGTTGTTAAATCAAAATATCAGTGACCATTGAGATAGTGCTGACGTGTTTTCTTAAGATTCTGATCTTTTTTGGTCGAACGGGCAAGCTTATTAATCCTTTTGTCATTATAGCTGTCGGCTCAAATTGACTTGTCTCTGGGGCGGATATTTGCTAGGATCCAGGCCGCTATCCGGCCCTCACGCTGCTAAACTAGAGCATCAGAAGGTCGAAGAGATAACAGACTTAAATCATGGTGAAAAATAGGCTGCATATGATTCAAAGTCAGTATGATTCAACGAGTACAGGAATAAAAGGATAGATCTGATGACAGAACAAGAAGCTCTTGAAATTATCAAGCAGGATATTGACACTAATGATGTTTTTCTCTTTATGAAAGGTACACCGGATTCACCACAGTGTGGCTTTTCGGCTCAAGTGGTTCAGGTACTTAGCAAACATGGTACGGTTTACGCCTCAAGAAATGTTTTAGAAGAGTGGGAAATAAGAGACGGTATCAAATCATTTACCAACTGGCCGACTATTCCTCAACTATATGTCAAAGGCAAGTTTGTTGGTGGTTGTGACATTATTATGGACTTAGAGCGTAAAGGTGCTTTAGCAGAAGCTTTAGCATAATAGATCATAAAGATTAAGTATCAGGGCTCCAGTAATATCTGAGAGCCCTTTTTTTACTGGGGTGCGATATGATTGATTCTGGAGACTATACAAAGGTTGTTCATGCTGGTGTTAAACCAGAGGAAATGACAGGGGCGATTATGACCCCTATTTTTCAAACATCTACATATGTGCAGACCGCTCCAAATGAGCATAAAGGTTGGGACTATAGCCGTGCTGGTAATCCTACTCGTGATGCTTTGGAGGAAGCATTTGCAGCTCTTGAAGATGTAAATTATGGTCTTGCTTTTGCCTCTGGCTTAGCTGCAGAGCAAGCTGTCATTCAATTGCTTGATTCTGGTGATGAAGTCATCGTTTGCGATGATGTATATGGTGGTACTGGGCGATTATTCCGACAGCTGTTTGCGAAGTACGGCATCGTTTTTAAGTTTGTGGATATGACAAACTACGGACAAGTGGAAGCAGCATTATCAGACAAGACTAAAATGATTTGGGTAGAGACTCCAACAAATCCATTGTTGAAGGTGATTGATATTCAAAAAATGTCACAGTATGCAAAAGACAAGAAAGCATTGCTGGTTGTAGATAATACATTTTCCTCACCAATATTTCAGTCACCTCATAAGTTAGGTGCGGATATAGTATTACATAGTACGACTAAATATATCGGTGGCCATTCTGATATTATTGGTGGTGCGGTAATGGTTTCTGATGAACATTTATATGAGAAGATCAAGTTTGTGCAATTTGCTGCTGGAGCAACACCTGGTCCCATTGAATCATTCTTATTGTTACGCAGTATTAAAACATTAGCTGTGAGAATGGCTAAGCATGAAGAGAATGCATTGCAGGTAGCAAGTTTTTTGGAAGCTCACCCCAAAGTAGATTCAGTTTTTTATCCAGGTTTGGAAAGTCATCCTCAGTATGATTTAGCTAAGTCTCAGATGAGTGGGTTTTCGGGGATGGTTAGTTTCAATTTAAAAGGTGACTACACTGATGTTTTGAACTTTCTGGACAAGCTAACTATTTTTGAGCTGGCTGAAAGTCTTGGTGGTGTCGAATCGTTAGTTAATCATCCAGAGAAAATGACTCATGCTTCTGTCCCGGAAGCATTAAGACAAGAGCTTGGTATTGGTCCGAACCTATTGCGTCTTTCTATTGGCATTGAAGATGGCAATGACTTAGTAGAGGCTCTTGGCAAGGCTCTAGATTAAACGCTTTACCAGCTTACTATATTTATAGGCTTCATAGAAAACGCCATCGTCAATGATCTATTAACGATGGCGTTTTTAAAAAAGATAAAAGTACAATACATTTATGTAGAAGGCATAAAGCCTGTAATTGCAGACTTTGATTTTTCCAGGACATCAGAGCTGATACCAAGTTCTTCTCCAAACTCAGAAATTGCATCGGGATTTGTCATTACTAGCCCCATCACCTTTTGCATGAATTCTGGTGTTAATTCTAGTTCTTGCAAATAATTAAGCCCAGCCATAGGGTTTTCCGAGATAGCTATGATCATTTCTTTTAATTTATCTTCTGAAATCTTTAGCTCTTTAAATAGCTCACCTAATTGAGACATAATGTTCCTTTCTATTCCTTAAGTTACTTTCTGACTTTAGCCAGTATTTTTTTGTTACCAGATTTTTTAAATTTTGCATTCAAAATTATATCTTTGCCGGGCTGTAGATCTTTCTTGATATTATGAAGCATTAGATGATAGCCGCCTGGTGATAGGTTTACTTTCTTTCCAGCTGGAATTTCCAGTTTTGAAACAGCTTTCATTTGATGCATGCCATTTTCTATATAACTCTGATGGATTTCAACTGAGCCAGCTGCTGTACTGGAAATACTGATAAGTTCGTCTTTTTCAGAGCCCTCATTAGTAATTGTCATGTATCCTGCAGTCATAGATGCACCAGGAGGCATAGCTCGTACCCATGGTGAATCGATCTTCAGTTTAGGGCTCGCAGATACGAAAAGAGGTAAAGTTGCGACTACAATGATTAAATATGCTTTTATGAACTTGCTGATCATAATTTGATTTCTTCTCCCGGAATTAACCTATTTAAATCCTGTGCGACCCTGCCATAAGTAAGTGGTGGATTATAGAAAGCTTTCCATTCTCCTTCAGGGTTCACCAGATAGAAATAGGGTGGATGATTGACTGTGTACTCTTCCGAACCGTCTACTTTAGTGGTCTGAAACCATGCCCCAAACATTCGGGTAAATTTTTTAAGCTCCGCTGTGGTGCCCGTTAAGCCAATTATGCTGGGGTCGAAATATTGAACCCATGATTTAATTTTTTCTGGAGTATCTCGTTCTGGATCTATGCTTACAAAGATAAACTGAATGAATTCTCTATTTTCATTGATAAGGGACATTTCATTTTTGAAAAATGCCAGTGTTGTCGGGCAAATGTCAGGGCAGCTAGTAAAGCCAAAAGTAAGTACGCTCCATTTACCTTTAAACAGATCCTTTGTTACTTTTTTCTCATTAAAGTCAATTAGTTGGAAGTCTTCAAGCTTTCTACTTGGTTCAAGTATTTGACCATTTTCGATTATGGCCGGTTGGGAAATTAATAAATATATTATAGCCCCTACGCTGAGTATAAATGCGGCGGACAAAGGTAAAAGGACACCTTTTCTCATTTTTTGTTAACTTCCCTATAATTTAATAACTTTTCCAATAAAAACCTTCTCATAGCATATACTGACTTTTTTTGCCAATCACTTAATCTACATTATTGACTCAGTCGGGTTTTCTGCCTTTTTTGCATGATTATTAGATCCCACAGGTATTAAGGCCAGATGTGATAGGGTTGAGTCTTTGACTATGAAGGCTGGTGGTTTTTAGTAAGCTTTATTTTAATTTCAGATGGAGATAAAATAGTTGTTATAGCACGATCAAAGATATTTTTATTTCCAATTATTCTTCGGCAAGTCTTATTCCTTAGGTGGGATTATGCGATACATTAAGGAGCGAGGATGAGTCTAAAAATTTTGAATAGATATGGTTTTGTTTTACTTCTGATTAATCTATTTTTGTCGGGTTGTACCAAAATGCAATCAACAGCGGCTAAAATAGATTCAAGAGTACATGCAGAAGTTGAGCGTTATTCTGATGAGCAAAGCAGAATTACAGAGGTATCAAATCTATATTTTCAATTGTTTCAAAAATCGTATCTGCGGACTTTATTGGAAATGCAACCTTACCAGAATAGAGGAGTTGGTGAAAGCAGGCGGCCATACTCGGATTCTTGGTACCAAGAGGGTACTGGTGGTACTAATGTAGGTGCAGCACTCGAGCAGTATGATAAAGCTTTTTATGGTGGAGAGCCTAAATCAGTAGACTGGGAAGTCAAGAATCATACTAGTAATGAATCGGATTGGTATGGTCATTGTAATGGTTTTGCTGCCAATGTTTCTAGGCATCAGGACCCGGCTCGATCTGTTGTTAGGCCTAAGGGGTGTTCTGGTAATGCCTGTGTGACTTTTACGCCGGCGCATATCAGAGCATTGTTGGCAGAGATTTATATGAGTACTCTTGCTCGTAATCTCTCTGGTGAACGTTGTGAAGAGTCAAGTCCGACAGATAATCCAGCAAATCGAGCAGACCCCACTTCAATGGATGCTTGTGTTGATGTAAACCCTGCAAGTTTTCATCTATCATTAGTTAACTGGATAGGAGTCCAGGGTCAGGTTCTGATTTTTGATTACGATAGGAAGCGTCCAGTATGGAACTTTCCATTATATGCCTATCGATATTCCTCAACGAATGTTGCAAGTGCGACTGCTGCTATGAATGCTACAGGAAGGTCTGGGAGTTATAATACCTGGATCTATAACCCACTTGCAGTTAAGTTTTCGAGAATTCGGATGGAAGTTGATTATGCTAAAGCATTAGGTTCACCGACGAGTAACAATTCGGGAGATAGTGAAACTGACAAAGGAACAAAGGTCTATGAATATATCCTAGCTATGGATACTCAAGATAATATTATTGGTGGAGAATGGATTAATAATTCAAAGCAAGATCACCCTGATTTTCTCTGGTTTCCTTTTCAGCCTTTTGCTGGTAGTGGCAATAGGAGGTTTGCAAACCCCCATATTAGTCCCAATGAAGTTTTGGATATTTGGGCTGAATCTATGAACTTTGACCCAGAAAACCCATATGGAAAAGCAAGAGCTAATTCTGATTATAATGATAATCCAAATACGATCTTATTTGCTCCTTCTGGAAGACCGAAGTGGGGCACAGTTGACCAGTATTTTTCCATGTTACTTGATGGGAGTAATAGTGGGGTGGCTTTTCTGGGTAAGGATATTGAATTAAATATTACCAGAGGCCAGAAGTTGTCATTGGGAGGACAAGGCTCAGTTCGATTAACTCTTAATGATAATGTCTCTACCACTATAAATTTTACTGGAGATGATACTATAAACTGGTCTTTTCGCCCTAAAACAGGGATAAACACTTTAGAGGTAACATGGTTGAATCCGGACTTTCGGCCAGAACCATTTTTGTTTTATGGAATGTGAAGATGAATTTTCTGGTTATAGCTGCAGGGGGGGCGGCGGGCGCTTTGATTCGTGTCCTAAGCTCTCAAATGCTGGCGAAAGTTGCGCCTGATTTACCATGGGGTACTGTTTGTGTTAACCTTGCGGGTTCTTTTTTGATCGGTTACTTGGTTTCTTCTTTCTCTTTGACATATAATCAGAAGCTGATGATTCTTGGTGGTTTTCTTGGTTCGTTGACAACTATGTCGACTTTTTCTCTGGATGTCGTGCAGCTCATTGAACAAAAGAAATGGCTCCCTGCAATAGCCTTTTGGAGTGCCAGTGCTATTGGGAGCCCAGTTGTCTGTGCTTTCAGTATGTGGTTAGGTGGTCAGGCCAAGTGATTAGCGTAGCTCTGCTGACAACTCGTCTTTTAAGTGTGTCATCAAATTATTGAGTTCGTTTTCCACTTCCTTGTCTGTAAGCGTCTTTTTAGTTGATTGGAATGAGAACTTATACCCCATGCTTTTCTTTCCTTCGGGGAGGTTTTCGCCCTCGTAGACATCGAAAAGGTCGTAGTTTTTTAGGTTCTTCTTTCGCTTGAAACTTCCTAAAGTTAATACGAAATCTTGATGACATACTTTTTGGTCAACTACAAAGGCCAGATCCCTAGTGACTGGTGGAAATCTTGTGGTTATACTTTCATATTCGGCGGGAGTTTGAGAAAGCTTGTATATTAGCTCTAAATCCATTTCGAATATTACGGGCGGCTTTTCGATATCAAGTTCATAACATTCAACTGTTTTGGGGTGAACCTCGCCAACGTATCCTAAAAATTTGTCATCAATGTAGAGCTCAGCTGCTGCTGTGGGATGTAACCAGCTTAATTGCTTTGGATCAATAGGCTTAAAGATGGGTTCACTAATCCCAAAGCTATTGAGCCATTGGCATACGATGCTTTTTCCATGATAAAAAGAGGTGGCTACTTCAGGCTGGCTCCAGGCCTTGGCCATCCATGGTTGGTCCAGAATGCCAGCAATCATCATTTTTTCATTAGGTCGATTATCTTTTTGAGCCCGTTCTGAAACGTGAATGCCGTGTTCTCCTCTATTTTCGAATAAAGGAAATGAGGCGTTAGGTTTGCCGTTAAGGGGCTCATAAAAACATTTGGCTACTTCGAACAAGCGAGTCCCATAATCACCATGTTTTCTGTTGTTTGTTAAGGCTTTGAGTAACACGAATGACAGACTTGAATGTAGTAAGCTTTGATCTTCAACCAATGGGTTGGCGATTTTAACGCATGATCGTAGTGGATGTTCTTCAGATAGGTTGAAATGATTTAGATCTTTTGGCGAGATAAAAGGAAAACTTATAATTTCGGTAAACCCGGACTCCGCCATAGAAAATTTAGAATTATCACAAAATTCAATAAATGAACTCTCGACGTTGGGTTTGATATCCATTTTGGGAAGTGTTAGAGGGATACGATCGAAACCATGGAGTCGGGCCACTTCTTCGATTAAATCTATCTCTCTTTCAATGTCTCGACGCCAAGTGGGGACTTCAAATAATATTCGTTCTTTGGTTTGGTCGAGATGTTTGAATCCCAAGGCAACTATGGCCTCAATGCACTCATCAATGGTGATCATTGAAAGCCCAAGGATTTGTCTCACACGACTTAAACGCAGTGCCACTGGAGACGGCGCATGTGGGTTTGGGTATACATCTACCAAACTTGAAGCAATTTCAGGAACGGGCAAATCAGTATTACTTTTGTTTAGCTCCTGAATGCATTGGTTGAGGAGTTCTGCTACGCGATAAGAAACACGATCACAGTTGGTGATATCAGTGCCTCTTTCAAACCTATGTGATGCTTCAGTATGGAGTTGAACTCGCTTACTTGTCTTTCTAATAAGTGATGGATCAAAATGAGCCACCTCTACAATGATATTTTTTGTGTCCTGCTGTACCTCACTATTGGCTCCTCCCATGACTCCTGCTAGTCCAATAGCTGTTTCCTTGTCTGAAATAACAATATCATTTGGAGTCAGCTTCAGTTCATTTCCATCGAGACTCACTAATGTTTCGTTATCCTTTGCTCGGCGTACATTTATTTCGCCGCCTTGGATAAATCTTTCATCGTAAGCGTGGATCGGAGCCCCCCATTCAAGCATGGCATAGTTTGTAATGTCGACGATGAGGTTGATGGGTCTCATGCCTGAGTTCGTTAACCGATTCTGCATCCATAGAGGTGAAGGGGTAACGGATACGTTCTTTATATAAAGAGCAGTAAATCGTCCGCAGTCAGAGCTATCTTCAATGTTTACTCGAATATAATCAGAGGATTTAAGGCTTTCTATTCGTTGCGCTTTATTTTGAGGCTGTTTTAATTCTAGGTCCAGTTTTGCCCCTAGATCTCTCGCAACACCCACATACCCCAAACAGTCAGCTCGATTTGGTGTTAGTCCAATTTCTAATACAGTATCTTCTAGTTGAAAATGCTTCTGTATAGAGGTGCCAATTTCAATATTTTTTTCTAACTCCAGAATACCGTCACTTTCGGCTGAGATACCTAACTCTTCGCCGCTGCATAGCATACCAAAAGACTTTTCACCTCTAATTTTGCTCGATTTTATTTTGAAGTCTCCAGGAAGGACGCTTCCGATCGTGGCGACAGCAACACGTATTCCTGGTCTTGCATTTGGCGCTCCACAGACGATGGAAAGGGGTTCTTCTTCTCCAATATTTACGCTGCAAATTTGCAGCTTTTCAGCATTGGGGTGTTGTGATGCCTCTAACACTTCTCCGACAACGACTTTTCCTTTGAGAGGTGATATAGATTCAATTCCCTCTACTTCGAGCCCTATACTTGTCAAAGCGTCGGCAATTTGTTCTGGCGTATGTCGATCTACGGTAACGTAATCGTTAAGCCAATTCAGAGATATTTTCATTTTGTTCTGCCTTACTATGAGTGGATTGGGAATTGACTAAGAAATTGCTTGTTTCCTTCGAACATGAGGCGGAGGTCGGTTACGCCATATTTCAGCATCGCCAACCGATCGATTCCAAAGCCGAAAGCAAACCCTGTATATTTTTCAGAATCGTAGCTAACAGCTTCAAATACATTAGGGTGAATCATTCCCATTCCACCAATTTCAAGCCACCCCGTTTTACTGCATATGCGACAGCCTTTGCCCCTGCATTTAACACATTGTAGGTCGAATTCTCCACCCGGTTCAACAAATGGAAAGTAAGAAGGTCGTACGCGTGTGGAAAGGTCTTCACCGTAAATCGCTTTTAGGAACTTGTCGATAACACCCTTCATATCGCCCATAGTGATTCTCTCATCCACTATGAAACCCTCAATTTGATGAAACATCGGTGTATGAGTTAGGTCGGAATCACAACGATATGTTCGTCCCGGAGCTACGACTCTTAAAGGGGGGGAATTTTCTAACATTGCGTGAATTTGGATATTTGAGGTGTGAGTCCGTAACACGGTTTTGTCACGTCCATCAATAAAAAAAGTATCCTGCATATCTCGTGCTGGG
>MDTC01033650.1_pt1 | contig 11173 bp, 14 predicted proteins | sample 811181 | NCBI WGS metagenome assembly MDTC01 (sample SAMN05326644, study PRJNA326480) | marine metagenome | isolation source: seawater | place: Pacific Ocean: North | collected 2011 | reverse complement strand
TTGGGGTTGGAGGAGGATTTCTTACTACTCCTATATTAATAGTTAGTGGCATACCTCCAGCTGTAGCAGTAGGTAGTGAAGCTAATCATATAGTGGGGTCATCTTTAACAGGATTTTTAACCTATTTTAGAAGAAAGTATGTAGATATTACGATGGGTAGTATCATGATAACAGGTGGTGGAGTAGGCTCTATTCTAGGTGTTTATCTTTTTAAGTATTTATCCATGATAGGAAGGTTAGAAGAAGTTATTGCTGTAGCCTACATATTTTTTCTAGGGATATTAGGAATTTACATGCTTTATGAAAGTTTAAAAACAAAAAAAAATAAGGCTTTAGGTAACTTAATGAAACTCCATGATCACGGATGGTTTCATGGACTTCCTTTCAGAATAAAGTTTAGACGTTCTAAACTTTATATAAGCGTAATTCCACCTTTTGTAATTAGTTTTTTTATTGGAATACTTGCCTCTATATTAGGAGTGGGTGGAGGCTTTATATTAGTTCCAGCAATGATTTATATTCTCGGGATGTCTACGCAGGTAGTAATAGGAACTTCTTTAATGCAAATATTATTTGTTTCAATTGTTTCTACAGTAATGCATGCCCATGTAAATCAAACAGTAGATGTAATTTTATCGGGTTTTTTATTATTTGGTGGAGTTTTTGGTGTACAAGCAGGTGCATTTTTAGTACAAAAAATCTCTGGAGAAGTTATTAGAATGTTGCTAGGAATTTTAATATTTTCTCTATGCGTGTTTTTGTTTTCTAAATTGCTTGTTAACCCAAACCTTCTATACGTTTTAGAGTTTTTAAGATGAAAATTTTTATAATAATTATTTTATATTTTAGTTTTCTTTGTAAGCAAGGTTTCGGAAATCAAAATTTAATTGCTGAATTTTTAGATAATCAAATAGAAATTGACGTAGGTTTTACAGGTAAGAAGCTTTCATATTTTGGTGCTATTGATACTCAAGGAGATTTGGTAATTATTGTGACAGGACCGAGGAAAAAAATAAAAGTTTTTAAAAAAGAAAGAAAAGTCTGGTTTTGGATTAACTCTAGTTCTCGTATTTTTGCAGATGTCCCATCATACTACTTTGTAGCAACCAGCAGACCTCTTAATCAGATGAAAAATGACTCTTTTTTAAAGATAAATCAAATAGGATTAGAAAATTTGAGATTTGAAGGTGCAGAAGAGATAGAAGAGGAAGAAAGATTAAAATGGAGAAATGGTATAATAGAAAGCATGAAAAAAATGGGAAACTATATTTCTAAAAATGGTAAAATTGAAATTATAGATGGTCGTTTGTTTAAAACAGAAATTTCTTTTCCTTCTGATATAACAGAAGGAAAATATATAGTTGATACTTTATTATTAAAAAATAACAGCGTAATAGGTTCAAAAAGATCTTTTATTAATGTTTCAAAATCTGGTCTCGGAGAAAGAGTTTACCTATTTGCAACAAAAAGTGGATTATCTTATGGTATTATTGCAGTAATAGCAGCAATGCTATTCGGCTTTTTAGTAAATGAAGCAATAAGGAAAATAAATGCCTAAAAAATTTAGAACAGAAATAAATAATGAATATTTTTTAGTATGTGTAGACGAGTCGAATGAGTTTTATGCGGCATTAGAGTATGCTTGTGTAAATGCTCAAAAACAAAAAATTAATTTGATATTATTATACATAATAGAGATAGCAAATTTTAGGCATTGGAAGGGAGTAGAGACAATAATGCAAGAGGAGCAGAAGTCAAAAGCTAAAGAGTTATTAAATATTCATCTAGCTGAAATTAAAAAAAACTACAACCTAAAAATTAAAACGATGGTTAAACGAGGAGATAGGGTAGAAACAATTTTAAAGGTTTTAAAAAATAAGAGATATAAAATTCAAAATTTAATTTTAGGTTTGGCAATGGAAGGAAATGATACTAACAAGATAATTAACTCCTTGACAGGAAGCTTTAGAAAAAAGTTAAACTTGCCAATAACCATAGTTCCTGATAAAAATAGTTAAATATGTTTTTAAAAATAGAAGAAACACCTAATCCGAATACTTTAAAATTTATACCAGAGAATAAACTAGATTATAAAGGTACTAAATTATATAAGGTTTCTGATGACTATGAAAACTCCTACCTGTTAGAGACTATTTTTTCTATTAAAGGTATTAGTAGTGTGCTTTTAAATTCTGAATTTATATCTGTGTCTAAAAACGAAGAAGAGGACTGGACTGTTTTAAAAACTATGTTGTCTGCAAAAATAGGTTCTGCTTTACAAAAGAAAGATAAAATTTTAGCTAAAAAAGAAAATAAAGAAGATGATAGTTCTGCAACACCAGTAGAAAAAGAAATAATAAATTTGTTAGAAACTAAGGTTAAACCAGTGGTTGCTAGCCATGGTGGAGATATAACTTTCCACAGTTTTAAAAATGGAGTAGTTTCGTTGGAACTAAAAGGAAGTTGTTCTGGTTGTCCTTCTTCAACTGCTACTTTGAAAATGGGAATAGAAAATATGCTGAAACATTATATACCGGAAGTAGAAGAAGTAATAGAGTTATCTAGCTAACTTATTTTGTTTATTAGTGGATATTTTTTTGGTTGAAAGAGTTGATAATGCCACCACTCATTATGATAAAAGTCAAAGCCAGCCAGTGTCATTATAGAAAGAAGTAAAGCACGGTTTTTTCTAACTCTAACAGAAACATTTTTAGAAAGATGAAAAGCTTTTTCTGTGAAATCATCAAAGTCTGTTCCCATATCTAGTTCTTTCGCATTTTTTGTTAGAGTTAGGTCTACTGCAATTCCTCTTGTGTGAGGAGAGCCCCTTGCTGGGTCAGTTAAAAAGTCTGCATTAGGACAAAAATTCCACAATGCTTCTTGAACATATTTAGGCCTGTATGCATCGAAAACTTTTAACTTACAATCAAAATTTCTTGCAATTCTTGAGGCCGAAAATAATTTTTCAGCGGCCTCTTTAATTAATAGACATTTTTCTTCTAAAAATATTTTTTTTCCTGTGATATTATTTTTTTTTGCGTATCTTAATTCAATATCAATTGCATAAGCATATTTTTTTATATCTATTAATGTCATAATTATATTAATATCGCATATTGTAGATTATGAAAAATAAAAATATTATTACTATTGAAACCTCTTTGGGAAGAATTTTTATATCTATTATAAAAAATAATCAAATTTATTCAAAACATATCAATTCACCAAAAAGTATTGAGCAGAAATTAAATATGCTAATTGAGGAATTGATCAAATTAGCAGAGTTAAATTTTAGTGAAATTGGCCTTATTCTAGTCTCATTGGGGCCAGGTTCATTTACAGGTATACGTATAGGAATAGCAGTATCTAAGGCAATATCTATGTGTACAGGCGCTAAAGTTTTAGGCTTTTCTAATTTTGAGAGTATTTATAATCAATTTTTGACAAATAAAAAAAAAATAAAAACTAATAAAGTTGAAGTTCTTATTAAGGGACCAGGCGAAGAGTTTTTCAAAAAAAAATTTTTTGAAAACAAAGCAAGGAAAAAAAATTATTTGATAACAAATAAGGAGCTTGTTTCTGAGAATTCAAATGGAGATATTGTCCTTATAGGCAACTTTATAAACAAATTAAAGATAAAGAATTATTTTTTTTGTATGCCTGATAAAGAAGGGTATTTAAAGCTAGCAAATAAAGTAAGAGAGAATTTTAATAAAGTAAAATTTAAGGAGCCTTTACCTATATATATAAAGGAACATTATGCAAAAAAAAAATATTGAAAAATTTTACAAAGAATACTTATCTGTTAAAGAAAATAACTTAAAGAAGTGGAGTAAAGATTTTTTTACTAGTTTGCTTTTAGACAAAAATGTTTTTTTTATATCTCTAAAAAATCCAGTAGAAGGTTATTTAATTGGTAGAAAAACTTTAGACGAATATGAAGTATTATCTTTAGCTACAGATATCAACAAAAGGAGAAGAGGAATTGGTACTGTACTTTTAGAAAAATTAGTTAAAATGGCTAAGCAAGAAAAAATACAAAGAATTCTTTTAGAGGTTTCTGAGAATAATAGCGCCGCTATATGCATGTATGAAAAGGCAGGGTTCAAAACAATTAGTAAAAGAAGAAATTATTACAACGAAGGAAAAAAATTTAATGACGCATATGTAATGGAAAAAAATTTAGTTAAATATGCTTAATAATGATTTCAGCAATATTTTTTTGTATTTTTTTTTTTTTTATTATTTTAAAACCTATTTCTTTTAAACTCTCTGGCATATTATTTAAATCTTCTCCTTCATTAATTTTTATTACTAGAGATTCGTGCTTACGTAATTTTTCTAAAGCTATCTTAGCTTTTACAAAGGTGATAGGACATTTATATTTTGTTAAATCTAAAAACATTATATTAGTAAAATTTTATAATAGATAATAATTAATAATATAGTATAATAAATTAAAATGATTGGAAAAAATAAACATATTTCTAGAATTGTTGATTCATTTTTACAGAAAGGTATAAAGCTAACTCATCAGAGAAAAGTTATTGCACAAGTAATTACTGATGCTAGTGATCATCCAGACGCAAACGAAGTTTTTATGAGGGCGAATAAAATAGATAATAGGATTAGTTTGGCAACAGTTTATAGAACTATTAAGCTATTTGAAGAAAACAAAGTTTTGAATAGAATTGAGCTTGGTGGAAAAAAGGCTAGATATGAAGAATTAACTGACTCTCACCATGATCATTTAATTGATATAGATACTGGTGATATTATAGAATTTGTTGACGATGAGATAGAAGAATTGCAAAAGAAAGTAGCAAAAAAGCTGGGATATTCATTAGTTGATCATAAAATGGAATTATTTGGTAAAAAAATTAAAACCAATTAAACAATTCAAGAGGAAATATGGCAGTTGCGGAAAACTATAATACTTTACCCATTAATCTTAAATCAGGATCATTAGAAGTTAGACTAGCTGAAAATAGCTTAGAGATTGATGCGGCGCAAGCATTAAGATATCAGGTTTTTTATGAAGAAATGAAAGCTAAAGCTACTATCAAGCAAAATAAACTTAAAAGAGATATCGATGATTTTGATCATCACTTTGATCACATATTAGTTTTTGATAATAACATTAGTGGCACTGTAAAGGAAAAAGTGATAGGCACTTACAGGCTTAATAGAGGTAAGTCATACAATAAAGAAAAGCTTTTCTATACTTCTAATGAATATGATATTAATCCTTTAATAAATTTTAAAGGAAATATCCTAGAGTTAGGAAGAAGTTGCGTAGCTAAAGATTATAGAACAGGGTCTACTATGCAATTGCTTTGGTCATTTATAGCACAATACGTTCTTAAATATGATATTGAAATTATGTTTGGATGTGCCTCTTTTCCTGGTATAGAGCCAGAACTTCATAAAACCGCATTTGACTATTTGTATAGAAACTATCTTGCTCCGAATAATATCAGACCTAAAGCTCTGAAAAATAGATATATTAGAATGAAAAGTGAAAATCTCACTAATTGTAGTTTCAAAGATTTTTTAGCAGCGATACCCCCCTTAATAAAAGGATATATTCGCTTAGGAGCCTTTATAGGAGATGGGGCAGTGATCGATTTCGATTTTAATACTACCGATGTTTGTATAGTTCTACCTACAAAAAAAATAGCTAACAGGTATAAGCTACATTATGACAGAAAATAATCTATTAAGTTAAAAATTGTTATTATTTACTAAAGTTATAATCATATTGGTTTGGATTTTAATATTATTACCAATTCAAATTCTTTTCATTCTAATAAAAAGTAATTTAAGGTTTTTTCTGCCATTAATTTTTCATAAATTTTTATTAAAAGTTTTAGGTGTTAGAGTATTAATTACTGGAACCCCTAGCAATCGCAAGCCACTTATTTTAATTGGCAACCATTGTTCCTATTTAGATATTATTATTCTTGGTTCAATTTTACCTGTATGTTTCGTGGCCAAGTCAGAAATAAAAGGTTGGTTTTTATTTGGGCTTTTAGCAAGTCTTCAAAATTCTATATTTATTGATAGAAGAAACCTGAGGACATTGGAAAGTTTAAAAAAGGTTTCTAAAAGCTTAAGTACCAATTTTGCGATAATAATTTTTCCAGAAGGCACCACTAATAATGGTAAAAAAGTTTTAAAATTCAGGACTAGTTTGTTTAAAATATTTGAAGATGACCCGACATTAGGATTGCAAAATTTTTCGCTTTGTTATACACATATTAATAGTATGCCACTAGACAACAGAATGAGACCTAATATAGCTTGGTATGGTGAGATGAGTCTTTTAACTCATTTAAAAAGGCTTTTAAACTATAGTTCTATAAGAGCTAAGTTACAATTTCATCCTATGAATGTTCCTTATGGGATTAAAAGAAAAGTAATATCTGAGCAAAGTAGAGAGCAAGTAATAAAAGGAATAAACGCACTGTCAAACAATTTACAATAATATCCATAATTAACTTGAAAAAAAATTTATACATAAAAACTTTTGGCTGCCAAATGAATGTATATGACAGCGAAAGAATGTTAGAGGCAGTAAGCAAAACTCATAAATTAGTAACTAGCCCAAATGATGCTGATGCAATACTAATAAATACATGTCATATTAGAGAAAAAGCTGCAGAAAAAGTTTATTCAGAAATAGGAAAATTTTCTGATTTAAAAAGAAAAAATAAAAAATTAAAAGTAATAGTAGCTGGATGTGTTGCACAAGCAGAAGGTAACGCGATGCTGCAAAGACAACCCTTAATAGACTCTATAGTTGGCCCTCAAATGTATCAAAACTTACCTAATATTTTGTTAGATGAATCTAATAAACGAAATGTTTTGCTTGAGTTCAATGAAAGAGAAAAATTTTCAAAACTAGGGACTAAAAGAAACTATGCTTCTATTTCCTCTTTTATAACTATACAAGAAGGATGTGATAAATTTTGTAGTTTTTGTGTAGTTCCCTTTACAAGAGGTGCAGAGTATTCTAGATCTGTAGAAGAAGTAGTAGAAGAAGCTAAATCATTATGTAAAAAGGGGTGCAAAGAAATAATTCTGTTAGGACAAAATGTCAATGCCTATCATGGTGCATATAAAAATAAAACGCAAACCAATTTAGCAGGTCTTATAAAAGAATTAGCTAAAATTAGAAAATTAGAGCGCATTACTTACACTACTTCACATCCTAGAGATATGAATGATGATTTGATTAATCTTCATCAATATAATGAAAAACTTAATCCATATCTTCATCTGCCGGTTCAATCTGGATCAGATAATATTCTTAAAAATATGAATAGAAAATATACTAGCAAGCAATATTTAGAAATCATAGAAAAATTAAGAAAAAAAGTTCCTAACATTGCAATATCATCCGATTTTATAGTTGGGTTTCCTGGGGAGACAAAAAAGGACTTTATAGAAACTCTCAATTTAGTAAAGGAAATAAAGTTTGCTCAATCTTATTCATTTAAATACAGTAGGAGAATTGGAACAAAAGCAAATAGAATTAATTGCTCGCTTACCGAAGAAGAAAAAGATGAAAGGTTACAAGAGCTTCAAATGATTTTAAATAAACAAAAAATACAATACAATAAAACTTTTGAAGGAAAAGAAATAGAAGTATTCATTAGAGGAAAGGGAAAAAGAGATAATCAATATAGAGGAACTACAAAGTGGATGCAAAGTACAATTTTTGAAAGTAACAAAAGTATAGAATCAGATAAAGTGCATTTAAAAATTAAAAGTGCTATGGATAATTGTCTATTGGGAGAGTTAATATAAAAACAGCGAATAATAATCAAATTATTTTTGATGTAGATGATAATTCTATAGCCATTCCTCTTTTTGGAGAAAGAGATAAAAATATTAAGTATATTGAAAAATCTCTTAACTTAAAAATTAATGCAAGAGGAAATATTCTTTTTATAGAGGGAGAAGAAGCAAAAAGAGCAAAACTTATATTGTCAAGTTTGATAGAATTGATAAGAGAAAAAAAAAATATTGATAATGATGAAGTAGAAAATGCTATCAGACTCTCCAAAGTAGATGCAAAAAAAATCAAAAGTGTGGTAATAGATACACCGAAAAAGAAAATTTCTGCTAGAAGTATTGGGCAGGCAAACTATATTGAGGCGCTTAAAAAAAATATTATGACGTTTGGAGTAGGTCCTGCAGGAACCGGGAAAACCTATTTAGCTGTGGCAGATGCGGTAGAAAATATGAGCAAAGGAAAAGTAGAAAAAATTATCTTATCAAGGCCTGCAGTAGAAGCAGGAGAACAATTAGGGTTTTTACCTGGAGATCTCAAAGAGAAAATAGATCCATACTTAAGGCCTTTGTACGATGCATTAGAAGACTGCATGTACAAGGATAAGATAGCTAAGTTAATAGAGAGGGAAAAAATAGAAATTGCTCCTTTAGCTTTCATGAGAGGAAGGACATTATCGCACTCTTATATCATATTGGATGAGGCTCAAAATACTACACCTATGCAAATGAAAATGTTTTTGACTAGACTGGGAAAAGACTCAAAAATGGTAATAACTGGAGATCTAACGCAAGTTGATTTGCCAAAGAAAGGTAGTTCAGGATTATATGAGGCTCTGGAAGTTACAAATGCTATAAATCAAGTAAGCCAAATTCATTTTGAAAGTAAAGACGTAGTTAGACACCCTATAGTCAACAAAATAGTTGAGAACTATAGAAAAAAAAATATTTTTTTAGACCAAGAGTAATGAGATTGATAAGTTTTAATTCTAATATTATTATAAATTTATTTGAACCAAGGTGGTCTAGGAAGTCGACTAGCATGGCTAGGAAAGTGCTTAATGTTTGTAATCTTAGGCGAAAAGGAATTTCAATAACTCTTTCTAATGATAAGCAGGTTAAAAAATTAAATTACCGATGGAAAGGAAAAAATAAACCTACCAATGTTTTAAGCTTTCCTAATGAAGAAAAATTTTTTAAAAACTCATGTTATTTAGGTGATATTATATTGGCATATGAGACTTTAAAAAAAGAGGCTAATCAAGGAAATATCCTATTTTCAAATCACATGTCACATTTATTAGTTCACGGGATTTTACATCTAAAGGGGTATTCTCATGAAAATAAAAGTGAGGAAAGAATAATGCAAACTGAAGAAATAAGAATTTTAAAAATTTTAAATATAAATAATCCGTATAAAAATCAAAGGTTAGCATGAATAGTATCTTAAGTTTTTTAAAGAAGTATTTTAAATTTCGCCCTAAGTCTTATGAGTTGGTTGAAGGGCTTAAAGCTAATAATAGTCTTTCAAATGATCAGACTAATATGTTAGGAAATTTATTAAAGTTAGGAAATATTCAAGTTATAGATATTATGGTTCCAAGGGCAAATATAGTGGCATTGCCACTTAATTCTAATTTGGATAATACTTTAAAGTTATTTTTGAAAGCTTCCCATAGCAGAATGCCAGTTTATAATGAACAACTTGATAATATTGTAGGCATGATACACGTTAAAGACTTACTTAACTTTTGGAAAAAAAATGAAACATTTTCTGTAAACAAGATTAAAAGAAATGTTTTGTTTGCTTCTCCATCTATGCTGGTTAACGATTTACTTGGACAAATGAGGGCTACTAGAACTCATTTAGCTATTATAGTTGATGAACAAGGAGGAACAGATGGACTTGTAACTATAGAAGATTTAGTGGAGGAAATAGTTGGAGAGATAGAGGATGAACACGACAGTAAGCAGGGGCCAATGGTTACGAGTTTAGATAATGGCGCATTTTTAGTGAATGCTAGAGCACTCACCTCAGATCTAGAAAGAGCTTTGGGTTTAAATTTTTCAGATATAGAAAACTATAAGGAGGTTGATACAGTAGGAGGATTGATATTTACTATTAGTGGAAAAATACCAAATGTTAATGAAGTTATTCCAGATCCTAAACTAGGACTTAATTTTAAAATTTTAGAAGCCGATAATAGAAGAATAAATAAGGTGCTAGTTTCAAGGGGTGAAAATATAATTGAAAAATAAAAAAATACTGAGTCACTACTCAATGTATATCTGGTTTATAATATTTGTAATAGGAGCAATTTCAAGTTTTGGCTTTGCTCCTTTTCATTTTTTTCCTCTAACCATATTCTCTTATGTTTTACTGATATATTTTTTTAAGAATATAAAAAAAGAAAAGAAAAAAATATTTCTTTATGCCTTTCTTTTTAGCTTGGGAAAACACATAGGATTGCTGTATTGGATTGGTATATCCTTCCAAACTGCAAATTCAGGAGGGTATTTGATAGGAGGTTTAGCCGTTATAATTTTGTCAGGTTTTCTTTCTGTTTTTTTGGCTCTTTCATTTTATTTTTTATTTAAATTTAATAAAAGTTATACAAATATTCATTTTGGTATTTACTTCATATTTATTTTTACTATTTTTGATTGGTTTAAAGGTAATATTCTTTGGGGTTTTCCATGGACTCCAATTTCAACTTTATGGACTTTTAGCAATTTCTCCTTATACCCTTTTTCAGTGTTTGGGGTATGGGGATATTGTCTTATAACTTATAGTTTGATTATTTCTTTTTATTACATTTTCTTTAGTTTTAAGAAGTCAGTGTTTTTTTTATTGCCATTTCTATTTTCTAATTTAGTTTTTCCTAATTTTTTAGGTATTGTAGAAAAGAATATTGATACTATTTCTGTTAGAATAGTACAACCCAATATAAAACAGGAAGATAAGTGGAATAAAGAAAAATTAATACAAAATTATGAAAAGCTAACCAGACTAATAACCTTACCAGGTTATGATAAAACTGATCTAATTATACTACCAGAGACAGCAATAAACTTTAATATAGAGAAATTAAATGAAAGCAATCATAAATATGACTTTGGTTTAGACTATATTAAAAATATTATTATTGGTGCTCTAAGAACTAAAAAAAAAGACAATGAAATTAATATCTTTAACTCTCTATACCTAATAAGAAACCAAAATGAAAGTACGTTATATCATGACAAATTAAAGCTAGTTCCTTTTGGAGAATTCATTCCTTTTAGGAAATTTTTAAATTTAAATAAGCTGACTTCAGGACAACTTGATTTTTCTAAAGGTGAAGAAGCAAAGTATTTTAAATTCTCACCTAGAATA
>MDTC01265826.1_pt1 | contig 11174 bp, 7 predicted proteins | sample 811181 | NCBI WGS metagenome assembly MDTC01 (sample SAMN05326644, study PRJNA326480) | marine metagenome | isolation source: seawater | place: Pacific Ocean: North | collected 2011 | reverse complement strand
CCTGGGAGCTCGCCTATGACCGAGAAAGCGATAGTCATCTGTCACTCGTTGCGGGCGTCGCTCGATTTTTGGGCAACGAGAACCACGGCCAACCGTTCCAAGGGAGCCGGCATGGGACCATTATCGTCCCGAGGGCTCACGGACTCGCTAAGCCAAAAGCGATCCAATCGGCCATTGGCGCTCTCACTCGGCGTCACTCTCTTGACGTCTTTCCGGCCGATCCGACCACAGGCCCAGGCATCCGACGCCTGCTCAGCAATGGGGCCACTTTGGTTCACATGGAAGGGGTCACGTCTCAGACTGTATTGTTAGACGACGGCGCCGTTCCCTTTGATAGGCTCGGACTCAGTGAGCAGGTGTGGTTTGCCTTTTGCTCCGGTTTGGACGGATCTGCCCTCGCAGCTGCTCGATTGCGTCACTTGGGGGTCAGAGTGACAATGGGCTGCCAATTTGCACTGAAACCACACTTCACATCGGCGATCTATAGGGCTGTCTACAAGGCCTTAAGCGATGGTGACAGCATCGTCAATGCGCTTGGCGCGGCTCGCTCCGCCCTGAGGAAGCTGGGAGGGGCCGGTGATTTTGCTTGGGCGGCGCCCGTTCTGTACACAATGCCCACGAAGGACATGAGGCTCCAAGTTGCCTTGGAGCCCTTCCCCCCTTCGACGCCAGCTACGGAGGCGACAGAGCCAAGTCTAAAGACAGTTCTTGCCGGTCGCGGTATGCCACACGAGTCTGTACTTGACCGCCATCCGGCGCCCATGTCGGCCGCTGTTTTTGTCGCCGACACGATGCGGGCCCTGTCTCTTGGTCTCGGCTCACCAGACGATCGGCTCCTGCGGGCTGAGGCGTTGCGAACCTTGGGCGGCCGCCCATCACAGATCAATTTGAAACTTGACCATTTAGGGCCGAATGAGCGCATTCGTGTGTTGAGCGACACGCTCATCGACAGCCTTGCAGCAGCCGATGATCACCTCCAGCGCCCACACGAGTTCGACTCGAGACTGAGAAGCATCGCAGAAGAGCACGCGTATTCCATCTCCAGCATACGGCGTGCCGGCATCGCCATCCGGGCAAGTCAACTGACTTGTATTGTGGGCGAGCATATACCGAGCGCTCTGCGGCTCGCTATGGCGTTAGCAGGACGAGTGTATGGCTATCATGCGAGGGTTTGTCCGGGACCCGATGCGACAGGGCTACTCCATCCGCCGTCCATGGGGACCGATGAAGCGCAGGGTAGCCCAGGCGGTTTTTTCTATCGGACCGTAGCCAGCAATTGGCGTCGAGATGAACTTGACGTATTCCAACCAGAACAAGAGCCACCTCAGTCAAGGATGCCGCTTTTGGCTCGATACTGCGATGGCTGGAGGGTGTACCAGGGAGGCTGGCTGGTCGTCCCCTACGCCGGCCGCGTTGACGAAGTGACACTTCTCGCTATCGAGCAGGCGCTTGATCAAGGAGTCCTTGAAAGCTACACGGCAGATGGACGGATTAGCAGACTCGCGATACCGAGGGATTTTCGGGTCATTTTAATTTCTCAGTGGCAGCCGAGCGGCATAGGCGGCTCAACGCCTGTCATTCACCTACAATCGCACTCTATCGCCGAAGATGCCATAGGTCGCTGGGTTGCCGTCGCCGAAAATCGAGTGGGACCGTCGCCGGATGATGCAGCAGCTGGAGGGCGCCGCCACGCGGCTCAAGCGCTCTATTCATTGACCTATTGGTTGGGTCTTGCGGTGCCCTGTGATCATGCTTTTGTCGAAACAGCGCTCTGCACCGCTATCATCCAGGGTGGTGATCCCGAGCGGTCGGCAAGAGACGCAGCTATGGACCTTTTGTACGCCCGTTTTGACCAGTATTCGAGTGCGACACGCAACTTTATTAGGCGCATGATGACCGACGATGACCCCATTCAGAAGAGGGCAGCCCTGCTGACTTTAATTCGCGATGGTGGCCTGTTGGACCAAGAACGATACTACGAAATCTTTGGGTCCCATGGTGCCTCCATCGATGATGATAACGGTCGCCGAGGTGACGTCGTCAGCCAGGCGCCGGTTGAACTCTTCAGCATGGAAGCCATTCATACCACTTGACTTTTTTCACTGGGCGTCTAGGTTGCACCGTGAAACCGAGGCGGTAGATAATGCGCGAAGATCTCTACGAACTACTTAATGTTGACCGCAACGCTGACGCGGCGGCCCTGAAAAAGGCCTACCGAAAGCAGGCGATGCGTTACCACCCTGACCGAAACCCGGATGATGCTGAGGCTGAAGCCAAGTTCAAGGAGGTCAGTTATGCATATGATGTCCTCTCCGATGACAATAAGCGCTCTGTCTATGACCGATATGGCCACGACGGACTCGAACAATCTGGAGGCGGTGGCGGTTTTCAAGATGTCGGAGACATTTTCAGTAATTTCGGGGACCTTTTCGGTGATCTCTTTGGCTTTGGCGGCGCCCGGGTATCTCGGCGTGGCTCTGATTTACGCCTAACCTTACAACTTTCCATGGAAGAATGCTGGTCGGGGTTTGAGCGGGAGATTGAAATCCCCCGCACAGTCTCTTGCTCCACATGTGACGGCACCGGTGCAAAACCGGGCACGTCACCGAAAATATGTGCTACCTGCGGAGGCCGTGGTCAAGTTGCCGTCAATCGAGGCTTCATCGCCATGACGACGACATGTCCAACCTGCCAAGGCCTGGGGCAAGTCATCGAATCACCGTGCGTCCGGTGCAATGGCCAGGGCCGTGAACGCATCAATGAATCTGTCCTCTTGAAGGTGCCTGCAGGCATAGACGACGGCATGAAGCTGAGGGTCACAGGTAAGGGTGAGGACGGACCTCCGGGAGGAGAGCCTGGTGACTTGTATGTCGTCATTAGAGTAAAACAGCACGACCGCCTTGAGCGAAATGGCGACGATCTTCAAGGACTGCTCGACATCAATATGGTCGATGCGGCCCTCGGCACCGAGGTGGTTTTTGAAGGCATTGATGGCCCGGTCACAGTGACCGTCAAGCCCGGCACTCAACCCAACGCTGTTATTCAAGTCCCAGGTAAGGGCATGCCAAGCCTGCGGCGAAAAGGGCGACGCGGGTCGCTCCAGCTGCTTGTGAGAGTTGCCATTCCAACGAGATTAAGCAAGGCTCAAGCGAGCCTGCTTGCGTCTTTCAACGAAGGCTAGCCTGCTGTCCTGCATTTCGTGAGCACAACTTCACAGATTGACGCTGTAATTTCGTCAACGCTTAAAACGCTCGTATCAAACTGTAAATTTGGCTTCTCGGGCGCTTCGTAAGGCGCCTGAATACCCGTAAAGTCATCTATGAGTCCAGCTCGAGCTTTCACGTATAACCCTTTTGGATCACGCGCCTCACAAACCCCCAGTGGAGTCGCCAGATACACTAAGATCAAATCGCCCTCAGGGAACGCCTTCGCAAGGACCCGCCTGTCCTCATCGATCGGCGATACAAAGGCGCAAAGCGTGACCAGTCCAGTCTGATAGAAGAGGGACGCCACCTCACGAACACGTCGTACATTTTCCTGCCTGTCAGATTTAGAAAAGCCGAGATCACCGCACAACCCATGGCGAACATTGTCGCCATCTAGAACCGCCGTAAAAACTCCGAGTTCGACCAGCTGCTTTTCGACGGCCATCGCAATGGTGCTCTTTCCAGAGCCTGACAATCCCGTAAACCAGACAACAACACCGGACTGCCGCAGCTGAAGAGCACGGACGTCTGGCGACACAAGCGAGGGATGCTTGCGGGTATTACTCGACTTCATAATCAAGACTCCTTGGATGTGCACACCATTAGACGAATGGCCAGTAGTGACACTTAACCAATGATTCCAACGGACGTCTAGATTCAAAATTGGCCAATTGTACAAACTGCCTGCCAGCCATGATATGGTCGGTCGCATCTTGGAGGAGTGCCAATTGAGTACATCAGCTAACCTTAATCGCTTAAAAGATGTGTGTGCCATCGGTGCTTCAAACGAACTTAAGGCCGATGCCCTTTACTCAGCACTTGATACAATTCTCGAACGTTCAGATGCCGGGCACCTGACTGACCGTGTAGCAGGAGAGCTGCGCCGCTTCCTTGAGTCTGAACTCTCCTTGCAGAAGACCCGATCGGCCATCCTCGACTCTCTAGACGCCCTCCTGAAAGGGATTCAGGAGACCGCCCGGCCTGACGTTGCCGACCGTGTCCCAGGGCAGACAGACCCCCGCTCCGACGACAGTCTCTCACAGCTTCCGGAAGTTGACCTGGATGAGCTTCGTGATGCTTTGAGCACGGACCAATCCGAGGCCAACGACACAGGCGAACCGGCTTGGCTTTCAGAAGTTGTTTCGCTGTCGACAGCACCAAGAGAGGCCGCTGTTGTACCGGCTGAGGCTCCGCTAACGGCCGAATTGACGGGCGGCTCCCTTGGCAGTGACGATCCATGGAGCACCCTGCACATCCCGACTTTTTACGGACATGATCCTCTTCCACCCATTCCGGCCCTTAAAACCAACGGTGGCCACCCAAGTCCACAAGAGGCCAAAGGGCCGAGGCGCGAGCATGTCGCGGCCGCTCCAAGGATTGACCCCGTCGAGTCTGGAGAGCTTGAGAAAGCGTTAGACCGGCTCTTATCGAAGCCTCCAACGGCCGTGCCGCCACCAGTCCGGGAAACGAACCCGTTGGCGTCACTGCGTGTGGATTTTGCAACTTCAGGCGTTCTGCGATGTGGACAGCGCCTTTTCCCGATTAGAACCACCGAGCTTGGTCTTCTATCGATCACTGTTGAAGTGGCGGATACATTCGAAGTGGGTACCGTGATGCATATTTTCTTCGAACTCGGGGATGGGGGACAAATTGGCGTCAACTGCGAATTGCTTAGCGTTTTGGCTAAGGCGGGCCAGCAGAATCTTCAGCTCAAATATCTAGACCTCTTGGAATCCGACAAGCAACGTATCCAGCGTGTCATAGAGAGCCGCCGCTAGATGAGGGCCACGCTGTCCAATCGCGGAGCCGTGAGCCAATGACGTCCTTCCTCGTCTCAGTGGTCGTTGGACAAGATCGGCCTGCTGGCGAGATTCAGGCTCGTCACTCCATCCGAAATCTCGACGCATTGCCGAAATTTCAACTTTTGTGCGACCGCTATGCCATCAAACCCTGCTACCTGCTCACCTATCCAGTTCTGCGTTCGGATCGCCATGATTGGTTCCTGCGGCAAGCTAAGCACGGTAAGGCCGACCTGGGCATATGCTTTCAAAGTTGGACCACGCCGCCCTTTGAAGCAAGCGAGAATCGATTAACACGGACGCCGATCACAGCCCTAGCTGTCAACCGGGTCTTTGGCAAATGGACCGCCCTAAAAACTGTATTTGAGCAGGCCTTTCAGCAACCCCCTCGGCTTAGCTGCGTAGATGGTGGCGCGGTGTCGGGTGCCAGCTTGCAAGCTCTCGAAACCCTTGGCCTACACGTCGATGCGTCCGCTATGCCTCAGATGGATTTTAGCGCCGCCGGCGGAAGTAACTGGTCCAAAACGACGCGTGCACCCTATCACCCAAGCCGCCAGCGGCCAGAATGCCCTGGTCTATCCCCCGTTCTAGAAGTGCCTATCACTACAGGGACAACGTGGCCCGAATCACTGAAACCCTTGAGCCGACTGAGGCGGGCGGCCTTGGGCGGGCTCGGCTCTCGACTGCTTGATTCGACAGTCTTCGCTCTCGGCCCCGTGCAGCCTTTATCACCGGCTAGACTCACCCTGGCGTCCATGAACTCGATTGCTGACAGTGTTCAGCGTCAGGCGTTACCGCACTTACATATGCGCATTTTATCGGAGACTTTAAGTGCTGGAGACTCTGCCTTCAGCAGCACAGCCAAGCAGACGGCTGCAACCTTCGGTCGGATAGACGGTTTCTACAGATACGTCATCGACACCTTGCAGCTGACACCGGAATCAGTATCGAATTTCACTGAGCACCGGCTAAAACCAAGCTGAAACCTTAAGCAAGAAACTCTTCAATTTTTGAACTTAAACGCTCTGAGACGTCGTCAAGTCCTCCATTGAGCATAACGCCTGCGGCTCTTGGATGACCGCCGCCGGTGATCGCGCAACGCTGAGCGACATCGGACACATCCACGCCGCCACGACTTCGCAGACTGACCTTAATTCGACCATCGTCTTTTTCAACCAGGAGCGCACCGACTTCGACACCCGCCACAAAGACAAGATCATCAACCAGGCCTCCGGTTTCGGCATTGCTCACTTCGGCTGCCGTCAGTGCGGACCAGGCATATTGACCACCGAATCTCAGCTTCATCCGCTCGATCATTCGACCTTTCAATCTCACTTTGTCCGCATCCTGCTCGAGAAGAACCTTCTCGACGACGCGGCGATGATCGAATCCGGTCTCAATTAAGCGGGCAGCCATCCGCAACGTGCCCGGCGCGGTGTGCCCGTAACGAAAAATGGATGTATCAAAAACGAGACCAGCGTAGATCGCTTGCGCAATGTCCTTGTCGACCACAGCACCCCAATGATCACACAGACGCAAAATTAACTCAGTCGTACTGGCAGCTCCTGCATCATGGAGCATGACGTCACACGTGACGGCCGCGCTGCTTTTATGGTGATCGATCATCCCAATAACCTGCGCTGCCCGATAATGAGGAGACGCTGTCCTCAGTCGGTCTGGATCGCCGTCAAGAACGATAGACAAATCCATTGGCCTCGGCTCAGCTTCCGTGGCGACTACAAAAAGTGATTCATCGGGCACAATGCAACGATATCGATTCGGTAAAATCTCATGGGTCACACACACGACCCGTTTCTTCGGCCACAATTGTTCAATGGTGAGAGCAAGGCCCACGATGGCCCCAACCGCGTCTCCATCCAACTCCGTGGTTGTCAGGAGGATTGTCTGCGCTCGTTCAATGGCGTCTGCAATAGGCTTCGGCATGTTACTTCCCTGGGACAACACACCTGTACATACACTAGCCTACAGCTAGGATCAATGCCTGCTTGCAGGCCGGGTTACATCTCGAAGCCATCATCGCCATCGAGCAGCCGCGACGTATCTACGCTGAGAATATTCGTAAGCTGAATCAAGCGAGCCGCATCTCGACTAAACCGAGGCGCATTATCCGCCTCGGTGCTGCCCCAGTTGATATCATCATTATCCTGTCCATGTGACCGCCTTCGCGTCGCCCCACAGCCAGACGGCACCGACATAATGTTCCATTCATTCACACCCCCATTGAGGTCCGTGTCATGGCCCAGTTGGAGGCTATGCCCCAATTCGTGACTGATGGTCGCCGCGAGCGCCTCGTCGATCGTGACATACGGTACAGGTGGAGGGTCATCGAGTCCGCAGCGAGGAAATAGGTCTTCGATTGTGTCCGCATAGATCAAGACGCCCGTCCGCTCGACATCCCGCTGATGCGTCACAACTTCGCCAGCACGGGTGTCAAGATCCGTCCGTTCTGACACGAATACAAGGTGAACCATCCGGCTCACGGGGAAGCCCTGATCCGTGCCTTCAAAGCGCGGCCCGGTCATCCTCAAGAGATTTTGTCGGGGCTCAAAATCAGCATTGAAAACGGCCGGTTCCAACTCAAGCTGGTCAGCATAAAAATGTACGGAGATCGCACCAACCCCTGGATCTTCGAAACGATCTATCGCTGCGTACACAGCCCTGACCTGGTTAAAAACATAAGGTTCGGGCAGGCGATCAACCATGGCGTCGACCTCCACGAGAAGGTCCCTGCGAAACGGATGTGGCCTATGGGAAGCGGTCATCGAGACGACTCGTCCAGCCGCTTGCTCTTGTAGGCAGGTCAGGCCATCGGCATCAAAATCCTCAAGGCCATCAGGCGTCCCGTCGCCATCCGTATCAGCAGCCTGCCAGTCCAGGCGCGTTAAGTCCCCTGCTCCCCGCTCCCATTCGTCATCCAAACCGTCACCATCTGAATCTTCACCAGACTCCTGCAGTGGGTCCTCGGCAATCACACCCATGTCAGACAAGGGCGGCTCAAGATCTGGATTATCAGCCGCATCCATCAAAGGCGCCATGTCGGCCGTAGATGCATCCAAAATTGACTCTGGTCCCAGATCCGCCTCCTGAGAGATAGCTGCATCGAGGTTCGGTTCGGCTGTGCGGCTATCGGTGCGTACTTGAACCCGTGTGCCTGTGTCTAACAAATTGTACACATACGCGTCGCGCACAGCAGTCTCGGACGCACCGTCGCCGCCACAGCCAAGCCCGTACACCGCGAAGAGCATCGTCGTAAATGTTCGTCTCATCGACTGCCCAAGCATGAACCCATACCCCATATGCAAAGTGTAGACCGTACTCAAAGGACGTATCTAGCCCCTACGGCCCACTGGTTACTGTCAACTTGCGGCGGCCTTCGCCCGCAACCAACACGACTGTCACCGACCGTTTGATAGGATCGTAGGCATAGGATACGTCGGTTGTCGACTCCGCGTCTAATTCCACCGAACAGTCTGAACCATGCCAGCCCGGCTCAAACTCGAATAACTCAACTTGCGACCCCCGCGCAAACCATTCAAACGTCGTCTGTTCTCGATTCGCAATCACGGATAGACCCTCCCCTTGGTAAGATCGCACCAGCGGACGCTCAAGGACGGCCTCAAATGTGTCCTTTAGACTCCAATCAGGCCGTCTAAGTGCGAAATCGCCAGAGATGCCATCGTGCCAAAGAGCGCCCATAACACCCTGCGCATCCAGCACATCTAGCTGCCCTTCTAACGCCTCAACCGTGGTGCCGGCTACCGCGCGGATCCAAAGAGGTAATCCGAGTTCGTTGGCCTGGTTCTTTAAGGTCGCAAGCCTTTCAGCAGTCAGCCCAGCGCCCCGTTCGCGCTGATCCAGCAAAGCACTCGGCATATAGACAGTATCGCTCCAAATGTCCGCCCAATAAATATGATCTTCACTGGGCCCTATGACCTTCTCTACCAAACGCATGACCGGACCCTGCCGCTCTTCGATGAGATCAAAAATAGCTTCAAAGCGCATTCTAATAATGGCTAAACTCGTTTCATTGAGGCCGATACTCGGTGACACCAACGGCTGGGCGCCCGAGATCGAAAGCACATCACCGCAGGTATCGAGTAAGCGACGCCAAGCCTCGGTTAAATGATGAGAGTGTCTTTCCCAAAAGAGGTCGGACCGAACAAATGGGTCTGGCGAGAGATCATTAACCCAAGCCGGCCCCCCATCCTCTGTACGCCCAGTTCTCGTATCGCCATAGACGCCAACGAGTAAATCCAGTCCAGCTAGCCGTATGCCGTCGGCCTGGGTACACACCCGTCCCATAAACGCTGCATCAAATGTCTCCTCGATAGGCATCAACCCCTTCAATGGGACCAGGAGCCAGACATAGTCGAGGCCTCGCTCCTTCAAGCTTTGGAAGTCGCTTTCGGTATGTGCAGAGGTGGACAATGGCGTCGTAAGACTATCGGCGGACACGACGACGCCTCGCAAGACTCCCGATGGCGAACCATTCCTGCGAATTTCGCAACCGGAAACCCCAAGCCTAGCCTCGCCGGTCGAAGACACACTCCCTCCGGAACAGGGGCGGTGCGGCTTGAATGCGTCTATCATCACTCGACCAAGGTCGGTGATAGAGTCGTCCGGAGGCACCGCGCCTACCATAGCATCCAATGGATCATCGGTCCCTAAGTCTCCCTGTGCAATGGCATCGAAAACGGAGTTTCGCTGGCGGTTTTCAATGCTCGGGGCGGGCCCATCACACCCAACCAATACCCCGAGACACAAAACCCTTAGACAGGTATTTAAACGACCGATCGGACTCATAATCAATTTATCCCTCGTCTGAACACTCTAAACAAGCCCTAGGGCTTGCCCCTGATTGCATTTTTATGCTTCAAAGAGTGTGCAGGGCCATAGCAACCGAGGATCACATGAAGATAAACTTTCTCACCGTAGTCATTCTAGCGGTTACATTCATTGGATGCTCATCTGGCTCTGAGGCCAATGGGCTTCTTGATGCTGGCGCTGATATGACCGCCGGTCAAGACGGCGACGTGATCATCGGCGAGCGACCGGTCGCGACCTTTTCTCTCAACCCAATCTATCAAGAAACCGAATTTGGCTCGGTGCCGTTTCCAAACAATATTTATTTGACGGAGCAAGGGTTTGTCTCCTTAGACGGTTTTCCTCACCAGACGACAGGGTCGATGATCGACACATTGATCGGAAACTTGCGTACCTATACACGAGGCTTTGGGACTGCCTCGACGATGTATCTCCCTTTAGACGGTCCAGTCATTGAGGCTACACTTCCAGAGACCGCGGCGGCCAGCTTAGAGCCCGATAGCGCATTGCAATTAGTCGACATAGACCCAGCGTCGCCCGAATATGGACGCCGTTTCCCAGTGAACTGGCGCGTTCAGGAGAGAGCAAGCCTTTATCTCGCGCCGCACGCGCTTAAAGTTCGCCTATCCGAAGGGCTCACACTTCGCCCAACGACCACATATGCCTTGATACTCACCGAATACGCAGCCAAGGCTAATGACCAGTTTTCGGCACTGCTTACTCAAGAGCCCGATGACGAACAATTTGAGCGCGCTTGGACTATCTATCAGCCACTCAGAGACTGGGCAGCAGACACCGGTACTGCCATCGCGACGGCCGCCGTTTTCACAACACAAGATCCTGTGGGAGAAATGTTCACCTTGCGTGACTTTCTACATGAGCAGGAGGTCCCACAAATTCGAGAACTCGAAAGTCTCGGAACGCGGCTGGGCCTGTACGAGTTGTTTGTCGGCAAATATACGGCTCCTCGAATGCAGTCAGGCGAGTTGCCCTACCTCGTGCCAAACTCAGGCGGCATACGATTTGATTCAAATGGGCGGCCAGTAATTGGCGGCCAAGAAGAGATCCGGTTTGCCCTAACAATCCCCTTGGAAGGTGAAATGCCCGAGAACGGCTGGCCGGTTGTGCTCTACGGGCATGGCACAGGGGGCGATTATCAAAGCTTCGTAGGCGCGAAGGTTGCGGTCACTTTGGCCCGTGCGGGCATCGCTGTCGTGAGCATTGATCAGCTCCACCATGGATACCGTGACCGTCGAGATGACGGGTGTCGCACGAGCGCGGACCCAGACAGCTGCGTCTCCCTTCTCTTTTTCAACTTTCTCGT
>MDTC01138355.1_pt1 | contig 11174 bp, 9 predicted proteins | sample 811181 | NCBI WGS metagenome assembly MDTC01 (sample SAMN05326644, study PRJNA326480) | marine metagenome | isolation source: seawater | place: Pacific Ocean: North | collected 2011 | reverse complement strand
TGTAATTTACTCTATGCAAGTTTGTATTATATCTAGCATACAATCCAGGACCATCTCCTAGTTCAATAATACGTTGCATATATTGCCAGTGTTGTTCATACATAAGTGGCTCACCACCTACCCAATATACTTCTTCTATTCTATGTTCTTCAACTGCAGTACTAAACTCCTGTTCCACAGTATCTTTTTGAAATGCTTCAATTTTAGCCTTTACTGGCTTTTCCATCCAAGGTTCTATTTTATCTTGTTTACGTGCTTCTGTCTCCCAAGCACTACTTAACATAGGTCCACACATTCTACATTTGAAGTTGCATAAATTGCTGTACCTGTAATCAAATGATATTGTAGGCATTGTAGTGTATCCGTCATCATCTGTACTATCAAATGCTTCTTGTATTTTATCTTTGAACAATACACCTGTAAACCATTTACGATATGAACTTAAACTTAGTATATCATCATTACAAACGTCACATTGTGATATACGTTCACCTGCCATTAATTTTTTGCGTATGTCTTTCATATATTGACTGTTCCAATGTTTATCCAAACTAATTGGATTAAAGTCATCTGCGTCAGTTTTTGATTCTTTTACTTCGCCATACTTTTCATCGTTAGTAGCATCGATATATTGCTTTTGGAATGAATGTTCTTCTCTGCTTGCACAACACAATCTACGTTCACCTTGGGGCGAAATATATGTATGTGTCCACGGAGCCATGCAGAAAACTTTGTTTTCACTTTCTTCTGCACAACTACCGTCAGCATTCCAAGTTGGCATTTTCCTATTCATTTGTTTCTCATTTTTTCAGCTATAGTTTTTTTCATACTTGTCAATTTGATCCTTAATTACTTTAGCCATACTATGGTAACCTTCACTATAAAAATGTTTACTTGAACTAAGCGGAGTGTCTAACTCTTCCAACATATAATGATATATAGATAACGGTGGCCCTGCGTTCCATTTGTTATCATACGGAGACGTAATAAAATTTTTAAAAAGATCCCAATCAATTTCAAGTGCATCTCTACATCCATCGTAACTCAATATAACATCTATTAGATAAAATTTGCACCCTATTTTGTTTAGCAAATTTTCAATAGAATATACATATTGTAGAGCTTTAACATATAACATCCAATCTTTTTCTAGTATAAAACTATCCTTGTATGTATTTAGAACTTTATCCTTAGAATCTATGTGTGCATTTACTGAATGATATTTGTGATTTTGAAATCTGTGATATCCAGGCTTTGTACTGATTGTAGTACAGTCTCTATAAACATTTGTTAGACCAACCAATACAGTAGTATCTTTATCTAGCTCTTTATTCTGATAGCTTTCTAAGATATCTAAAAACATACCAGAGTTACTCTGCCCGGGCTTTGCTCTAATTGCATAGTTTGCATCTTGTTTTCCAATCATTGATAGATAGTGATATGGCCAAGTGCTTTTTTCATCTTCTGCGTCTTGACCATATGTAAAACTATCACCAAAAAATAGATATTCTTTCATTTAATTTCCTTCACCAAGTTGATTAGGCAAACTGTGTTTATCCGTATAATGCCTATGAATCGTGTTACTGTTATCTAATCCAGTGTTCCATTTCCAATCGTACACATAAATGCTTGGATTTAAATTTTGATTTTTTATTAAACATTGTAAAAATATCTCATCGTTACTTTTAAAAATAGCATGATGATCAACGTCTGTATATAAGTTCATACTAAACTGATTTTTACCAAACATTGTTTCTTTATAATAGATCCTCATAGTTTCATTGATAAACTCTCTGAGAAAGTCTATGTAATCAAATTTTTTAGTTACACTAAACAAGCCAGTATTGTACCAGTATTCTAACTCTACATTATTGCGTAGATTAAGCCAAGTTAACCAAAAAAATGTAGGACTAGAATTTATGTGGCTCCACGCATGTTCGCAACTAACTCCTATATCTACATTATAAATTTCTTTAGGTAACGGTGTTGTTCTAAAAAATCTTGTATCATAATCAATTGAAACTGCACAGTCGTAATTTTTAATTTGTGTATAGTACCAAGTTAATATCCACTTGTACGTTCCAAACATAACTCCTTGAGTGGTAAATTTTATTTGTTCATCTGTTAGCTCACCTCTGAGGTCATTACTAGTTAATAATTTTTCGTCATGACATGCATAGTCGTAATTGTTTTCAGCACAATAATTTCTGTGAGTGTCTATTAGAAATTCTTTGTTTATTGCATATAAATCACTGTGTGGTCCTGGGTATAAGCATGAAGCAAGAACAGTTTTACTCATCGAACGCCTCATTGAATTTACAAGGACTTATGCCTTCTTTAATTAAAATCATATGTATTAGTGTACCTAAGTTGCTGTTAGAGATAACTCTTTCACTATTGTCATCATCATTGTCATGCTGAAAAACTGGATAGTTGGTAGCATTTTTTATTTCATTGGAATAATAGTCCCAATCAATTTCATTAATCAAATCTGAGCTTAACAATAAAACATCAGCAAACATCCAATGTCCTGTATACTTAACAATCTGTTCTCTACTAAATTTATTTTGATATACCCAACTCCAAAATAGTGTACTAAATTTCATATCTGTTTTGGCTTGATTTATCATTACGAATCTATCTTGTTTGATATATGCGTTTTTTACAATGTCATTGAAACAAGCAGGTATTGCTCCTTTGTCATCTTTATTATAGAAGAAAATGTATCTCTTGTCTATATTTTTTAATTTTTTAATTTGCTCAATAGTTTTTATCACTGGATATTCTAGTTTAACAAATTCTACATAATTTTTATAGTCAAATTCAGCAAATAAATCTTGTCTAGCATTTTCGTTTCTTAGTAAATCCAGTCTATCAGTTTCTTTCCATAAGTTTGCAAAGTAATGAACTTCATTTGCACTATACATATAATTTTCAAGGCTAGTTAGCTCTTTATCCAGTTGCTCACTGTGTCCATAGCATCTTTTCAATACACCAGACGCTTGCTTTTTCAATTCGTTTGGTAAACTTCTTATACTATAATATTTAGGATCGAATACCGGATTTAAACTATAAAAGTCAAACCAGTCATTGTTTACAAATTCTTGTATTATAGCGTCTAACTGCATAATATTTTGATTACTAACTGTAAGACTAACAAATGGTTTTGTATGCTTCACTAACTCATTGAGGTTGTTTTCCACTGTACTGTATGAAACGCCATGTCTAATAATTTCTGCCGCTTTACCATAATGGTCTATACTTGCCATTACAGTTACATCTTTAAAATCACGTATCACATCGAGTATGCTATATTTTTTAAAAGTGAGAGTACTCATGTTGGTTTGATATGTTATTTTTACATCATATCTTTTTGCTGATCTAAGCCGATCGATGATATCCCAATGTTGTTGTGTAATTAAAGGTTCACCTCCAGCAAAATAAAGCTCTTCGATTGAATTTTCAAAGTTTGGTATCTCATGTAAAAGTGTTTCAAAATTTTCTCTTACCGTAATTGGTTTTCTTCCTGGAAATTTTAATGCTTGTTTTTCATTTGCATCATCGACCCATTTACTACTAAACTCAGGACCACATGTTCGACATTTCATATTACACAGATTACTAATACGGATATCCCAGTATTTTAAGTTCCAGTTTTCTATTTCTATATAACCATCTGCTCCTGTATTCATTATGATATCATAATGGTTAGGATACTTTTGGTTAAAATTTTGTCGCATACTCTTAAAACCACTTTTCTCGGTTTGTTTACATTTTTCACAAGCTTCTGCATGTTCGTCCAACATCATTTGTTTTCTTAATAATCGAAAACTGCTACTGTTTAATACTTCTTGTACTGATTGTGTTTGCAAGTTTCCTAGTTTAGTATTTTGATTACTCACTGAGTAACAACAAGGAAACACATCTCCATTTGTCCAACTATGCAAATGTATCCATGGCAATACACAAAACGATTGGTTCATACCAATTCTCTTTCTAATATATCAGATATGTAATCTGCAAAAAGTTTATGTCCGGAACTGTTCAAATGCCAATGATCTAAAAAAATATTTTTACCGCTTTTTTCAAAATCATCAAACATGCTTTTTATATATCTATCCCAATCATTATCAGTTGAAATATGTTTATGATGAGACCACTTCTCCCAACCTGGCGAATTCATTAAATCCGATTGTATTTTGTGCCAAGAGTGTAGTATACACCAACTATTTTTTAACTTTGTACAATATTTTAGAAATAATGATTCTAATTCTACTGGTATACAACGCCACTCGTAACTGTCCAAGTAATCTAGTAACTCACTGTCACTTTTAATATCGTTATGTCCTAAGAATTGCACTAGTTTGATATTGTTATCTTTTAACATAGTATCAACAGCTATAATTTGAGTAATCAATTCATGCCAACCTTTTGTTTCTGTAAAGAAGTTTGTAAAGAAGTTCTGAGCTACCGATGATAGTAATTTAGCTGTTTTTTTATCTACTTGAGGTGAGGAGTTTTTGATATCTGAACTTTTTACAACAAAGTCCTCCCAAGGGTAAAGCGGATGGGTTCCCAATATACACAATCTGTATATAGTACTCCAGCATACTATGACCGAATCGCCCGACTGCATCTCAGGTAAAGTTTTTATAATTTTATTTGCAATATCGTCATTACTGGTACCAGCACGTGATAGATTCTTTACACTATCAAAGTGTTGTTCTCCCCATAGATTACACCAGTTACCACTGTTTGAGTTCTTAGGGTAATCTGAACTAAAACTATCACCAAACACCCATAGTGTCATTTTGTTAATGCCTCCCATATGAAAGGTGAAACTTTACTAAAATCTAATCCACGGTAAGCATCATGTTTTTTAATTTGTGATAGATAATTTTCCTCATTATGAACATTTGTATCTCTTTCAAGCATGTTCATAATCCAATTATCTTCGTTAACATTATCACAAACGCTAAAGTCAACATTGTTAGATATTAAATAATTTTTTATTTTTGCTTTACTATCCATTGACAGATGATCAAAATTATACTTTGATCCAACCATATTTAAGAAAATGTTCATGTTGTTTTGTTTGGTCCAATCAAACAAATCTCCCAATTCACATATGTTAAGTATACTAATACTACAACAAATTTTAGTTTCGAAATCAGTGTACTGACTAAACTTATGCATTACTTCTTCAACTTGATTCCACTTTCCTGGAAATCTATTATACTCAAATACTTCACCGTATCCGTCTATACTAAACACAATGATTATTTTTTTAAACTTTTTAAGTAACTCAATGTGTTTTTCTGGATAGATAGTTGCATTTGTGTGTATTTGTACAGTAATATTTTGAGCAACATTGTTTTGTACCAGCAATTTTAATAACTCAAATACTCCAGAGATCATAAACGTTTCACCTCCGGATATTTCAATATACTCTACTTCTTCTAAATGATCAATAATTTTATAAGCGAAGTCTGGATTATCACCCCAGTTCAGTAATTTAAAAGTAGCTTTACCTTGCAAATCTATTTCTTCTTTAATCCATTTAGAACTTGCTCCGCTATAACAAATCATACATTTTAAATTACAAATATTACCAGGCTTGAGATCCATTGTCTTAATACTAAATTTATTTGTAGGTGCGGTGTCTAACGGTCGTCGATTCTCAATAGTACGTTTACTGTCGGATCCTGCTGACTCTAAGTCCCAACAGCGTTTACACCAGTCTGGTTTTTCACCGTGGTTTATTTGTCTGCGAAGTTCTTTTAAACTTATACTGTTTCTTGCTTCGTCAATAGAATCATGTATAGTATAGTCAGTGCCGTCTTCTTTTTTAATAACAAAATCACTTACACAACATACACCTAGACTACCTGTGCTTTTAATCTCTATACTATTGTTTACCATTCTACAATACATTGGTTAGCCACCGCCTAGTGTATCTCTCTCTGTATCCCATCCTGGAACAAATACTTTTTCATGCACATCATCTCCACCTTCGTATGATTCTTGTGTTTCAACGTGATCTCCGTAACGTCCGTTTACATTTGTAATAATTTTGTTTTCAATTTGTTCTCTAGTTGGTACTTCTGCATCTATGCTTTGAAACCATTCAGCAAAAGGTCCAGGAAAAGTTTCAACAAAGTTTTTGTTTCGTCTAACATCAAATTGTGAGAAAAATGCTTTAAAGTCATGGAAAAGTTTATCAGTTTCAGCAGTATTTTTATGTGGAGTTTTTACAATGTCAATATAATCAATCAATCTTTGCACACTTGCTTTTTCGCCTTCTGAAAGCATACGCTGTGGTCTTTCAGAATTAAACCAAGTAAGTAGCTTATCTAAGTAAAATGACTTAATATTTTCGGGTAATATAGCGGCACTTTGAAAACTAGGAAAACGTAATATGTTTAGTGTCATAGTTGGTGCACGTTTACCATAATCTTCACGTAAGTCTAGCATCTCATCCATAAATTCTGTAATTGTTGTTAAGCATAAACCGTTTATTGTCATCATCATGTGTAATTTTGATACATTAGATTCTTTTAGGACTCTATGAATATTACTTTTCCACAAGTCATAATCGAGTCCATCTCTTATATATTCTGCTTGATGTTTGGCGGCTTCCATACTAGTATAAATTTCAAAGTTAGGAACATACCAACTTTTTTCTATTAATTTGTCAAGAACCTTTGGTGTCTCAGGACTTAAATTACTATTGATTGCAAACCTCATTTGCCTACCTCTTTCAGGATTATTTTGAAACCAATCAAATAATTTCCATGTACCAGTATGCATTATAGGTTCACCACCAGTAATTCTAATTTCTTCAAGATTATCTGCTAAACCATCTTCCCACCATTTATGGAATGCTTGTATATAAGGATTATCTTCTTGTTTTTTTGTCTTTGGTTCAGCCCATGGAGCTGTATCAATAAAGTGTCCTCTACCATCACTTTGAATATTTTGATAAGCACCATATGTTTTAATATCTTTTACCCATGCTGTACTAAAAGCAGGATTACAGTAACTACACTTCAAGTTACAAGCTCTATCAAAACTTATCTCAAGTGTACGCAACATAACATCATCTTGCCAAGACTGTGTAGCACTCTTATGAATATCTTCGTCTTTGAAAATTTCTGTTTTGAATACTCTATCACTGATATGATTTTTACCCATATCTTCAACTTTCCAACAGTATTCACATTCAGCTGGACGCTCACCTTTAAGCATCATTTCACGCATTTTCTTTTTGTGCTTTGTATTATGAATAGCACTTGGATTATCTTTTAATTCTTCTAGTGGTATCCAATGTCCTGGTGGGTGATGACAACTAGTAGTTTGTCCGTGACCCAACCATATAGTAGCATTATACCATTTAGCCGCACAATAGCTAGGACTGATACTATCTATCATCCTCTCTTTATATGCTTGTAGTGTTTCACCTTCCCAATGTCTTCTTCTACTCATTTATTCCTCGTTAATAATCTGATAACAATCATTCCAAAATTCCTGTAATTCCGGAATTGCTTTCATAATATTTGTATCTCTTCTGTCATCAATTTGATTAAAATATTGCACAAACATTTTTTGACGTTTCTTCAAATCTTCAATTGAAATATCATCTTTTCCTGTCTTTATCCAATCTAAGTCTCTTTTAAGTTTTTCAACTTCGTATTTTTTAAATCCATGTCCTGTTTTCCAATACATACCATCTTCTACATTTTCTTCCATAAATGTAATACATGTATTTAATGTTTCTATTAAGTCAGGATAATATGCGGCTATTTGAGCACTCATCCAAATTGGTTCTCTGAGATATGGTATGTCAAACCATATTCTTTGTCTAGGTTTTCTAACAAACTCTGGATGTTCTAAATCACCATGTTTAGGAGGCTTAACACGTTGCTCTTTTTGATTTTGTTTTCCAAACTCTACTCTGAGATCAAGTATCATTTGTAAAAAATCTTGTAGTCTAGGTATGCTTAACAGGCTAAATGTGTTTATAAATGTAATTTCAGTACCATAGGTTTCTGTCAATACACGTTTAGTATTTTTCATCAGAAGATTGAAATCTAATCCAGAACGAATATACTCAGCTTGATCTCCTACACTATCCACACTTACAAACAAACTAAAGTGTTTACATGCAGGTGCAACATACCAATTATTTCCACTATGTGGGTTAAACTTATTATCATCTTTCCAGACCCGTACCTCTTCTATCTTTTTTAGTTGAGATACAAATTTATCAAATAATTTAGGCTGTGGAGGACACATGTTACTAGTAATACTCAAATCTAAATCAGCATTTGGATTTTCATTAACATAGTTTAGTACCTTAAAAGTATTTTTATCCATAAGCGGTTCCCCACCTGTCATACGAAAAACCTTTAAGTCTTTGTATAAATCAGGCCACCATTTCCAAAATGCTGTTATATATGGATTATCTTTGGTGGCGCCTTTAATTGGCATCAACCCAGATTCAGTAAGCCAGTTTAAATCATTATGTACAAAGTCATCCATCACAAACGGGCCATGCTGTTTGACCTCGTCATGTATTGCTGTACTCAAATGTGGACTGCAATATGTACATTTAAAATTACATGCTTGATTAAAGTTTACTTCTACATATCGTGGGTTAATATTTTCGTCCCACCCACCTTCTAATACTTCATTCCATCCATCTGTGCCTACCCATTGTTCACCACTGCGATAATGTCGATCACTTAAATTTCCTTGATCTTCTATTTTCCAACAATAATTACATCCGCTAGGGCGTTTGCCTTCGATCATTTGTTTACGCTGTAAAACTTTTTCTCGAGTGTTATGTAGAGCTTTTGGATTATTTTTTAATTCGTTGAGTGGTATTTTATGAGTCGGGGGATGATAGCAACTTTGTGTGAGACCTTGTGGAAGATGTATACTAACTTGCAACCACTTAGCCATACACATACTAGGACTAATTGCATTTAGTTTCTTTTTTGTTTCTATTGCTGTAGATAGATAATCGTCAGACATTTGGTCCTCGTCTTAATTGTATCAGTCATTAATCAATCTATCCGATACTGTCGTTGACCTGATCTTCTCTGACCATAACACCTAATCTATGAGGATTTTTGTAAACAGTTTTAAAGAACCTACTTCCAGTATGATCTAAATCACTGATCTCTAAATCTAATTCTCCGCGTAGTGTACTTCCTAGTTCAACAGTTTTAGCTTTAAGTTTATTCCAATCCCAGGTCATACCAGTATTTACACACATCTGATCACCGCCTTCAAACTCAGGGAACAATTCTTCATTGAAATAATTGCTGAGCCAATCAAAATCTCTAACATTTCTCCAGTCCCATTTGCGTCTTTCAACATTGGTCATCATGCAACCTAGCCTTGCACCGTATATTGCCCATAAGCCATTTATAGCATCTTCACCCACAGTCATCCATACCAGCAAACGTTTATAGTTTTCTCTGTGTATTGACTTTAACTTACTAGGATCGACTACATCACCGCCTTCTAATCCCATCTTAACACCTTCACGGAAACCGGCACGCCAAGCCTGTAGAGGTGATCCGTTATTGTGTACATCACAGTATACATTATTCATTTGAATATAGCGTATATTCCAACAAAAGTCAACCTGACTTGCTTTATCACTTTCTGGTGCCGCTTCATGTGTACGCATTCTATTAACTACATCTACGGGCCAACACTTTATACCACCATTACCATACACAAGTCCGTTTACCATGTTTTTACCAGCCCAACTAATAACATCTGTACTTGTAATCTTATCCATGTTTAATTCATTATTAAAGAAATCTTCTCTAACAATATTATCAGCATCTACAGTGATAAACCTGTCAGTTTCACTCATCGCCGCCGCGGCTTTGTGTGCGGCATCACTACCCCATACTCCATGACTGCGTTTTGCCCACGGACATTTGTCTAGTAGGTCTGCATAATTCTCATCTGCGTTTGGTTCATCATAGCTTATGAATACTATGTCAAACTCTGTAATTGGTGTTAGCGTCATTGGTTGGTCTCCATCATATAATCGAATGTCAAGTTAGTGCTGGTGTCTTTGCATAAGAAACCGCATTTGGTCAAGTCAATATCGGTGACTTCTAGTGCTATCTGGCTTTCCCATCCAATGTCTTTTAATGGTAATGTTATCTGACCTATTAAATCATTGGGATTTTGAGGACTGGTAAGATATATTCCTATATCAGTATATATCTTCTGATCTTGTGGGTTGTTAAAATTGCTTTTGATATATTGTAAGTCCCCACGTCTTATAATTGTAAAATCACTTTTGGCATTGGATTGTGAAAGTTTTGGAACATGAAACATTCTTCTTCTTGAAAATCTTGTTCTATAATCTACACCAGTAAAGTTTGTTTTTCTTTGTAATCTATATGTACTAAAGATCTTCTTTGTTAGTATGCTTAATTCACCCAAACCGCATATTCTACGCAACGGGGTCATATCATAAACTATATAGCCTTCTTCGATAAGTTCTGCAGGATCAACAGTTATAGTTTTTACTAAAAAGTTAGGATCGTTTTCCTTAATAAGGTAAAATGTAATAGGATCGTATACTCCGTCTTGTTCTGGATTAAGACTTACATTTTTGAAAAATCTTTTGCCGGTCATTCTATACAATGTGTCTTGATTAAAATTAACTTCCATCTTCCAGTTGTTGATATACATGATAACGTTTACATCTGCTTTTTCTTTCATGTTGTCAGGAATCATACTAAGTCTTTGCTCAGCTTCTTTAATCCTAAGCACAGCAGATTTTGCTACAAGTTTTAGTTCTTGATTAACTTCTACTACAGCAAATTTTTTAGGATCAACTACACCCATAAGCATTTTACGGGCATCATCACTGTCAGTAACAATAAAGTTATGTTTGATGAAATCCTTTTCACGGTTAGTAACCGTAACTACATCACCGGTATCTTGTTCATAGTAAACGCACCACTTGGGTGGCGGTTTATCTCTCTTGTAGTCTTGTAATAAGTTGAGATCTGAAGACATCTATCACTTCATCTGTTAAAAATGTTTCATCGCTATAATGAATAATTCCACTGCTAATGATACTGTTTTCGATTTGTATTTTTTGATTATCAGTTACCCAATAATTTAACATGTCT
>MDTC01039162.1_pt1 | contig 11174 bp, 9 predicted proteins | sample 811181 | NCBI WGS metagenome assembly MDTC01 (sample SAMN05326644, study PRJNA326480) | marine metagenome | isolation source: seawater | place: Pacific Ocean: North | collected 2011 | reverse complement strand
TATGATGAACGAAAAACAGATTTAAAAACCATCCAAAATGGAATAGCAGCAGTCGGACACGATACTCAAGATATGATTGCTACCGATGAAGCATACGCAACTGTTCATCCTTGTTGTAAGTACCGAGATCAAGATTTAAAAGACGATCACGAGAATTAGTATTAGCTTTACTGTCATACAAAAAAAGACCTCTAGCAATTAGAGGTCTTTTTTTATAATGGTTAAATATAGTAATCTTACATCATCCCCGGCATTCCGCCACCACCACCCATAGGAGGCATTGGAGGAGTGTCTTCTTTAATATCTACTAAAGCACATTCGGTAGTTAAAATCATACCAGCAACTGATGCTGCATTTTCCAATGCTACACGAGTCACTTTTTTTGGATCGATAATACCGGCATTTAGCATATCTACATATTGATCAGATTTTGCATCGTAACCAAAGTTTTTCTTTCCTTCTAGAACTTTATTAATTACTACCGATCCTTCTCCACCAGCATTCTCAACAATAGTTCTCAAAGGAGACTCTATCGCTCTAGCAACAATATTCATTCCTGTTACTTCGTCAAGACTGTTTGCATTTAGTTTATCTAAAACTGATTTTGCTCTAACCAAAGCAACTCCACCACCAGCAACAATACCTTCTTCAACTGCAGCACGTGTTGCATGTAAAGCATCGTCTACACGATCTTTTTTCTCTTTCATTTCAACTTCGGAAGCAGCACCTACATATAATACCGCAACTCCTCCTGCTAATTTCGCTAGTCTTTCTTGAAGCTTTTCTTTGTCATAATCACTCGTAGTCGTTTCGATTTGAGCTTTTATTTGATTAACTCTGGCTTTGATATCTTTCTTTGCACCAGCGCCCTTTACAATTGTTGTATTATCTTTATCTATAGTAACTGTTTCAGCTGTTCCTAACATTTCTAAAGTTGCATTTTCTAACGTAAATCCAAGTTCTTCAGAAATAACGGTTCCGCCGGTTAATATTGCGATGTCTTCTAACATTGCTTTACGTCTATCACCAAATCCTGGTGCTTTTACTGCAGCAATTTTTAAAGAACCTCTTAATTTATTCACCACTAATGTTGCCAATGCTTCACCGTCAACGTCTTCAGCGATTATTAAAAGTGATTTGCCTTGTTGAGCCACTGGTTCTAAGATTGGAAGTAAATCTTTCATCGTAGAAACTTTCTTATCGTATAATAAAATCATCGGACTTTCCATTTCCGTTTGCATTTTCTCGCTGTCTGTAACAAAATAAGGAGATAAATAACCTCTGTCAAATTGCATACCTTCCACAACATCGACATAAGTTTCTGTTCCTTTAGATTCTTCAACGGTGATAACCCCTTCTTTACCTACTTTATCAAAGGCCTCGGAAATTAAATCGCCAATGAGCTCATCGTTATTAGCAGATATTGAGGCTACTTGCTTAATCATATCTGATGAGTTACTTACCTTTTTAGCTTGTTTATTAAGGTTTTCGGTTATCGCTGCAACTGCTTTATCGATACCCGCTTTTAAATCCATCGGATTAGCACCAGCTGCAACATTTTTTAATCCTTCCTTTACTATTGCTTGTGCTAGAACAGTAGCAGTAGTTGTTCCATCACCAGCTAAATCGTTGGTTTTTGAAGCTACTTCTTTTACCATTTGTGCTCCCATATTTTCAAGAGGATCTTCTAACTCTATTTCTTTAGCAACCGTTACTCCATCTTTAGTAATTTGAGGTCCCCCAAATGACTTTCCAATAATTACATTTCGTCCCTTTGGACCTAAAGTTACTTTTACTGCATCTGCTAACGCATTTACTCCACGTTTTATACTGTCACGTGCTTCAACATCAAATTTTATATCTTTTGCCATAATATGTTATATGTTTATTCCCAATGATTGGGAGATTATTATTTTTTTTTAAATAATTGCTAGAATATCTTCTTCTCGCATAATTAAGTAATCATTACCATCATATTTTAATTCACTTCCCGAGTATTTTCCGTAAAGAACGATATCACCAACTTTAACGGTCATATTGTGATCTTTTTTTCCTTTACCTACTGCTACCACTTTTCCTTGTTGAGGTTTTTCTTTTGCAGAATCGGGGATGTATAAACCAGAAGCTGTTTTTGTTTCTGCTTCTTGTGGTTCTAATAAAACTCTGTCTGAGAGAGGTTGAATTTTTAATGCCATTTTCAATATTATTTTAATTGTTATTTATATTATCATTCTAATCTAAAAGTATGCCAGTTCCTGTTTTTTGTGACAATACTAAAAAAAAATGCCAGCTTGTCAGAAGCTGGCATTTTTAAATGTTTTTTTAAAATTATTATTCATTGTTTCCATCTGTAACATCTTGTGGTGATATGTCTACTGGAGGTAATGCATTTTCTATTGCATTTTCATCAAATGCTTTTGAACCAGAATTTCCAACCCCACTCATTATTGAAACATTTGAAAGTAGGATTAATGCTAATAAAAGAGTCGCTAAAGTCCAAGTACTTTTATCTAGAAAATCTGTTGTTTTTTGAACGCCACCTAATTGCTGTGTTCCACCACCACCAAAAGAAGATGCTAATCCACCACCTTTAGGATTCTGTACCATAATCACTACTACTAATAGAAAAGCTACAAAAATTATTAATCCTATAAATATTGTAAATGTGCTCATTTTTAATTTTTATTTATGTATTTGTTTATTGCTCGAATTTGGTCTGCAAAGAAACCACTTTTTTCGGGATATTTCAAACTTAATATTTTGTAGGCTTTTAGCGCTTTTTGATAATTGTTTTGTTGTAAATAAACTTTAGCTAAAGTTTCAGTCATTAAGGCTTCAGATGAATAGGTGATTTGGTTGGCTAAATCTTCTTTATTTTCATATTTTTCAATGCTTTTAGAGGGTTTTAATTTTGGGTTTTTTTGAATAAACTTATTGATTAAATCAGAATTAGGTTTTTTTGAATTGGATAAATTTTTAGTTTCTTCTCTAATTATTGGTTTAGCAGTTGTAAGTTTTAGCCATTCCGAAAATGAATAAGAATCTTCTTTGGTAAAATCTAAAGGTTTGTTTTTCTCTAAATCAGACTTTGTAATTTCATTTTTAGAAGCGCTAATTTTATCATTGTTATCTTTTGTTAATTTTTCAACGGATTTTTCTCTTCTATAAAATAAATCTGGGTTTAATATGTCCTCTGCTTTTTTTAATTCAGTTTTTAATTGTTGATCTATTTCTTTACTAACTTGTTCAGATATGTCTTCAGATGTTACTTCTAATTTAAGATAGGAATCTTCTTGTTTTTGAATAGTATCAGAAATTTCGTTTTGTATAAAAGAATTGGAGGTAATGTATTCAAAAAGAATATTTCTATCTGCAGTATATGCTGCAGTTAATTTTAAAGCGTCATTGTATAATAAGCTATTTGATTTTTTTAAGCTTTTTAAGTATAGCGCTCTTGCGGTTTGAAAAAAGGGATATTTTTCAACGATTTCAGACAGTCCAAGAAGATTTTTTTGACTTATGCTTTCCGGATACTTTAGTAGTGATGTAAACGTTTCTTTATTCATTTAATTTTACCAATTAGCTAAAGATACGTTAAAAATATCTTGTGTAATTCTTTCAAATATAAAGCTGATAGCTTCCTCTTTTTGTGATCCAATCAATTGAGAACTTCCACCGTAATCAAAGTAAAAAGAAAAACGTTGATCAAAATCCTTTAATTCTTCTTTAGTGTTATAAAACCTTACATTAACACTAATTGTTAATCTGTTTTGAGCAGCGGTACTTTGCGAGGTAGCGGTAATGGGAGCAATGTAGTATTCTACAATTTCTCCTTCAAAAACTAGATCACCGCCGCTATTTACTAAATCTAAATTTGTTTGATTTAATAAAATATCTTGTAATTTTAATGTAAAATCTCTTTCAATTCCTGGCTCTACAATTGGCGCATTATTTTTAAAATAATTAACCTGAAAGGTTTTTGTAGTAGAGTAATCAATGTCTGCGCCAGTAAAAGAGTAGGTTCCACAACTTTGAAGAGAACAAATGATAAAAATAAATGCAATTATTTTTTTAATATTTTTCATGTCTTTAACAAATATGATATTCATTTATAAATTGTATTGCTTAATTTTTCGATAAAGGGTTCTCTCAGAAATCCCTAATTCTTCTGCAGCATCTTTTCTTTTTCCTTGGTATTTATCAAGAGATTTTTTTATTAATTCTAATTCTTTTTCTTGGATAGATAAGTTTTCTTCTTCTTCAATATCCTCAGCATAAGTATAGTTGTTATTTTCTTCTGTTGGATGCGAATAATTATCTGATAAACTCTCAGATATATTTAGTACTTCAACATTTTTTACAGGAGCTACATGGTTTGAATCAGATAAGTTTGCCAACGTTTTTTCTGAACTTTGTGTATCGCTGTGCATCTTATTAATAATAGTTGAATGCTGTTCTTGAACATCTTCGATATTTCCGGATTTCATTAATTCTAATGTTAGTTTTTTAACATCATTTAAATCCCTTTGCATATCGAATAAGACTTTGTAAAGTAATTCTCTTTCATTACTAAAATCACTTTCCTTCTTTTTAGTTCCAACTATAGCAGGAAGATTATTACCAACATCTTTTAAGTAGTTTTTTAATGTCTGGAAAGATATATTTCTGTCTTTTTCGAGCACAGAAATTTGTTCAGCAACATTTCTTAACTGTCGAATATTTCCACCCCAATGATATTTTAATAACAATTCAGTTGCCTGTTCATCCAAACGAATAGTTGGCATTTTATATTTTTGTGCAAAATCGGAAGCAAATTTTCTAAAAATTAAATGGATATCTCCAGAGCGTTCCCTTAAGGGAGGTAAATTAATCTCTATGGTGCTTAATCTGTAATAAAGATCTTCTCGAAATTTTCCTTTACTAATATTTTTTGCCATGTTTATATTTGTAGCTGCTACGATACGAACATCTGTTTTTTGAGTTTTAGAAGAACCAACTTTTAGAAACTCCCCATTTTCGAGAACACGTAACAATCTAACTTGAGTAGGCAGGGGTAATTCGCCTACCTCGTCTAAAAATATAGTCCCTCCATCTGCAACCTCAAAATAGCCGCTTCTTGTTGAAGTAGCTCCTGTAAAAGCTCCTTTTTCATGGCCAAATAATTCACTGTCTATGGTTCCCTCCGGAATAGCTCCACAATTTACGGCAATATACTTACCGTGTTTGCGGTGCGACAATGAGTGTATGATTTTAGGAATACTTTCTTTACCCACGCCACTTTCTCCTGTAACCAATACTGATATATCGGTTGGAGCAACGCGAATAGCTTTCTCTATAATTCTATTTAAGTTAGGATCATTACCTATTATTCCGAAACGTTGTTTGGTTGCTTGTATTGACTCCATAGTTTTCTTATTATGAAAATTTAATTATTATCAGAATAGCCAACACCCTCTCCAATTAGTGTTGCGCTTGTACAATCGATTATTTTTACCATTACAAATTCTCCTACTTTATAATCTCTTTTTGGAAAAACAGCCATTGTATTTTGTGAGGTTCTTCCAGCCCAGTGTTGATTACTTTTTTTAGATTCTTTTTCTATTAATACTTCGAAAGTTTTCCCTACGAATGCTTCTGTTCTGTGGGCACAATGTTTTCTCTGAAGTGCTACAATTTCAGCCAATCTTCTCTTTTTAATATTTTCAGGAACATCATCTTCAATTTTTCTGGCAGCTAAAGTACCTGGTCTTTCAGAATAAGCAAACATATAACCATAATCGTATTTTACGTATTCCATTAAACTTAGGGTTTCTTGATGATCTTCTTCGGTTTCGGTAGGAAAACCAGTAATTAAATCTTGAGAAATAGCACAGTTTGGTAGTATTTTTCGAATATTATCAATTAAATCTAGATATTCCTCACGGGTGTGTTGTCTGTTCATTTCTTTTAATATACGAGTGCTTCCACTTTGAACAGGTAAGTGGATATAGTCACAAATATTTTTGTGTTTGGCCATCGTATGTAAAACACTTATTGCCATATCCTGGGGATTGGATGTAGAAAAACGTAGCCTTATTTTTGGTTGAGAAGTAGCTACTAAATCTAATAATTGTGAAAAATCGGTGGCTGTTGCTTTTTGAATTTCGGAAGCTTTTTTAAAGTCTTTTTTTAAGCCTCCTCCATACCATAGATAACTGTCTACATTTTGACCTAGTAAGGTAATTTCTTTATATCCTTTTAAAGCAAGATCATTCACTTCTTCTAAAATACTTATAGGATCTCTACTACGTTCTCTTCCCCTCGTAAAAGGAACCACACAAAAAGTACACATATTATCGCATCCTCTGGTAATACTTACAAAAGCAGTCACACCGTTTCCTCCTAAGCGAACAGGAGCTATATCTCCATAGGTTTCGTCTTTTGATAATATTACATTAACAGCCTCTCTGCCATCGTCTACTTCTTTTATCAGATTTGGAAGATCTTTGTATGCATCTGGTCCTACAACTAAATCGACTATTTTTTCTTCCTCTAAAAATTTTTCTTTTAGACGTTCAGCCATACATCCTAAAACACCAACTTTCATTCCTGGGTTAATCTTTTTTACTGCATTGTATTTTTGCAGTCGTTTTCTGACTGTTTGTTCAGCTTTGTCTCTTATGGAACAGGTATTTACTAAAACTAAATCAGCATCTTCAAGATTTTGAGTTGTGTTAAACCCTTCTTTGTCTAAAATTGATGCAACAATTTCACTGTCACTAAAATTCATTGCACAACCGTAACTTTCAATAAATAAGTTACGAGTGTTTTCTTTTTTTGAATCAAGCACTAGTGTTTCGCCTTGTTTTTTTTCGTCAATAATTTTTTCCATAGTATTCTTCACTGATCGAAGATGATTATGTTATGTATTTATTTCTACTAAATTTAATATCCAATTAGCGTACCTAGTTGCAAAGATACAATTTAATTGATATTTTATGACATTATGGCAGGTTTCTTTTCGAAATTTAAACATCTTAATAGGTTTGTATTTTATTCGCAAAAGTTATTTAAGCTACTTCTTAATTGAAAAAAACCAGATAATTGAGGTTCTTTAAATTATATTTTAAAAATGAAGTTATTATTTTTTAGTACTATTTTAAAGGAATTAAGATGGATTCGTTTTCCTTTTTTTTGAATAAATTTTATGTGAATTTTTATCTTTTTTAGAACTTTAAAATTAAGTTTTAAAAAATTCACATACTTTTGTTGCCCTAATATAACATTATATGGCAAAGAATTTAGTAATTGTTGAGTCCCCCGCAAAAGCAAAAACGATAGAAAAATTTTTAGGTAAAGATTTTATGGTTACCTCAAGTTTTGGACATATTGCTGATCTTCCTTCCAAAGAATTAGGAGTCGATGTGGACGGAGACTTTACACCTAAATATATGGTGCCTAATGACAAAAAAAGTTTAGTAAAAGATTTAAAATCTGCTGCTAAGAAAGCAGAGATGGTCTGGCTAGCAAGTGATGAGGATCGAGAAGGAGAAGCCATTGCATGGCACTTAGCAGAAAATTTAAAGTTGACAGAAAAAAACACGAAACGAATTGTTTTTCACGAAATAACAAAATCTGCCATTTTAAAGGCAATTGAAAATCCAAGAAAAATTAATTATGATCTTGTAAATGCTCAACAGGCCAGAAGAGTTCTTGACCGACTTGTAGGTTATGAATTATCTCCAGTTTTGTGGAGAAAAGTTAAAGGTGGTTTGTCTGCAGGTAGAGTTCAGTCTGTAGCAGTTCGTTTAATAGTTGAAAGGGAACGTCAAATTGAAGCTTTTAAACCAGTAGCTTCTTTTAGGGTGGTCGCTGAGTTTATTAACAAAAATGGAAATAAGTTTAAAGCAAAACTTCCAAAAAACTTTAAGACAGAAAATGATGCACGAAATTTTTTAACAAAAAATTTGGGAGCAAGTTTTAAAGTTTCAGATTTAGTTAAAAAACCTGCTAAAAAATCGCCAGCTCCACCTTTTACTACGTCCACATTACAACAAGAAGCTTCTAGGAAGCTTTATTTTTCAGTAGGTAAAACGATGACAATTGCTCAAAGATTATATGAGGCGGGTCTTATAACATACATGAGAACTGATAGTGTAAATCTTTCCAATGATGCTAAAAAAGCTGCTGAAGACGAAATTACAAATTCTTATGGAGTAAAATATAGTTCGCCAAGAAATTTTAAAGGTAAAGCAAAGGGTGCACAAGAAGCTCATGAGGCAATTCGTCCAACCGATATGTCTCGCCATAAAATAAGTGGAGATTATGATCAGGAGCGATTGTATAGTTTGATCTGGAAACGTACCATTGCTTCTCAAATGAGTGAAGCTCAATTAGAGAGAACAAATGTAAAAATTAATAGTAGTGCTGAAGTTGCAGAGCATTTTATTGCAAACGGAGAAATGATAAAGTTCGATGGCTTTTTAAAGGTTTATTTAGAAGGAACTGATCATGAACATGAAGAACAAGACGGAATGTTGCCCACTCTAAATATTGGAGATGAGTTATTTAAAAACTATATTACTGCTACTCAAAGGTTTTCAAGACCTCCCTACCGATATACCGAAGCTTCCTTAGTAAAACAAATGGAAGAATTAGGTATTGGAAGACCCTCTACTTATGCACCAACAATCTCAACGATTATTAATCGTAACTATGTTGAAAAAGGCACTGTAGAAGGTGTTGAACGTAAATACTTACAAATTACTTTAAAAGATAATCTTACAGAAACTACATTAAACGAAGTAGTCGGGTCTGATAAAGGAAAATTAGTTCCAACCGATATTGGTATGATAGTAGTCGATTTCTTAGTAGAACATTTCGAATATATCTTAGATTATAATTTTACTGCAAAAGTTGAAGAAGCTTTTGATAATATCGCTGATGGTAAGGAGGAGTGGTCAAAAATGATGAAAAATTTTTACAAGAAATTCCATCCGCAAATTCAAGATGTGACCGAAAATGCTGGTAGAGAAAGTGGAGAGAGAATCTTGGGAAAAGATCCAGTATCAGGTAAAACTGTATTGGTTCGTTTAGGAAAATTTGGTCCAATAGCTCAAATAGGAGCACCAGATGATGAAGAGAAAAAATTTGCAAGTCTTCGCCCTGATCAGCAGTTACATCAGGTGACTTTTGAAGATGTGATGGATTTATTTAAATTACCTAAAGATCTTGGACTGTTTGAAGGACTGGATATCCAAATTAATAATGGTCGATTTGGCCCGTATATAAAATTTGATTCAAAATTTATATCCTTGCCAAAAGGAATGGATCCTCTCGATGTAGATTTAAGTACTGCAAAACAATTGATAGAAGAAAAAAGAAAAGCAGATGCACCTATATATGTCTACGAAGGATTGCCAGTTCAAAAAGGCGCTGGGCGTTTTGGTCCTTTTATAAAGTGGAACGATATGTTTATCAATGTCAACAAGAAATATGATTTTGATCATCTAGCTGATTCCGATATTATTGAATTAATCGAAGCAAAAAAACAAAAAGAAATTGATAAATTAATTCATAATTGGGAAGATGAAGGGATTCGGTTGGAAAAAGCTCGTTGGGGTCGTTTTAACTTAATCAAGGGAAAAACCAAAATTGAGTTGCCAAAAACTACCAAAGCAGCTAAAATGACTTTAGACGATGCTTTAGCTATTTATGAAAAAAAGAAGCCTAAAAGAAAATCAGCTGCAAAAAAAAAGAAGACCGCTAAGAAAAAATAATGATTGATTTTTTAACCCCTGTTTCAAAAGCAGTATTAGCGCATAGAGAAATTTTACCTTCAGGAGTTCTTGGTAAACAGATTTCTGTGCACAGTAGTCTGGGTGTTTTACCAGATCTTGATGATGTTAATTTTGCAATACTAGGAGTTAAAGAAAACAGAGGTGATATCAATTTCATTGGAGAAGAATTATGTTTTGATGAGATTCGTAAATCATTTTATTCGTTATATCCTGGAAATTGGTCTCATAAAATCATTGACCTTGGTGATATTGAAAAAGGAGCAACTTTAAATGACACTCATTTTGCGATGAAAGGAGTCATAGAACAACTGCTTTTAAAAAAAATAATTCCTTTGTTACTTTGTGGGAGTCAAGATTTAGCTTATTCCCAATACAGATCCTATGATGTTCTTGGGAATATGGTAAATATAACTAATATTGATAGTAAGTTTGATCTGGGAGATGCTGATGAGCCAATGACCAATAAATCCTTTGTAGGAAAAATTATTGTTAATAAACCATATGGCTTATTTAATTATAGTAACTTAGGGTATCAGTCCTATTATAATGCATCTGAAGAGATAAAATTGATGGAAAAATTATTTTTTGAAGGTTATCGACTTGGTGAAGTTATAGCAGATACAAAAATAGTTGAACCAATATTAAGAGACTCTGATATGGTTTTTCTAGATATCGAAGCAATAAAAAGTGCTGATTTAAGTTATAAAAATAGTAAGAACCCAAATGGCTTTGATAGTAGGGAAATTTGTGCCATTGCAAGATATGCAGGAATTAGCAACAGAGTTTCTTCATTTGGAATTTACGAACTTAAAGAATTTAAAGATTCTAAAAGCTCGGCAATGTTAATTGCTCAAGTTTTTTGGTATTTTATTGAAGGATTTAATTTTAGAGTTGCAGATGACGATTTTAGTAACGATTCTCAGTTTACAACCTATAAAGTACCTATTGAAGAAGAAGTCTTAATCTTTAAAAAGAGCAATAAAACGGGTAGGTGGTGGATAATATTACCTTTTTTTGCTGATGGCAATAATAAATTGAAAAGAGAAACGTTATTACCTTGCACCTATGGCGATTATTTGTGTGCATGTAATCAGGAAATTCCTGAAAGGTGGATGAAAGCCCGCCGAAAAAATGAATTTTAATAACAAACAAACTAATATTATATCGTAAGAGTAGAGTGTTTTTTAAAAAATATGTTGTTTTTTAATATTTTTATAAATAGGTTTACGCTTTTAATTTCGATAAATTAACCTAAATATCTATGAAAAAGCTTGTTGCATTAGCTGCGATCATATTCACATTACATAGTTGTAATTCAGGTGATCGTGGAGAACTAGTTGGAACTCAAGGTAAAAAATGGCATCCAGAAAAGCCATTTGGTATGACCTTAGTTCC
>MDTC01154131.1_pt1 | contig 11175 bp, 8 predicted proteins | sample 811181 | NCBI WGS metagenome assembly MDTC01 (sample SAMN05326644, study PRJNA326480) | marine metagenome | isolation source: seawater | place: Pacific Ocean: North | collected 2011 | reverse complement strand
GGTCGAGGGCACCATCACCACCTGGAACAAATCAGAGGGCGATGCCATTGCTAAAGGTGATGAAGTCTTCGAGATGGAGTCGGACAAAATCGTCAACGTGTGGGACTCCCCGGTAGACGGCGTTCTTCGTCGTGTACTGGTGCCCGCGGGCGATGCGCATCCGGTCGGAGCCCTCCTCGGCGTCATTGCTGGCGCCAGCGTCTCGGACAGTGATATCGACGCCTTCATTGCCGCTCACAGCAGTGCGCCAGCTGAGGCCGAGGCGACGCCCGCTGCCGGCGAGCCCGCAGCGAGGCAGACCATGCAAACTGGCGATGCCTACACCCGCTCCTCTCCCAGCGTGCGCCGTTTGGCAGACGAATTGGGTGTCGACCTGGGCACCGTCACCGGCACGGGTCGCCGCGGCCGCATCACTGACGAGGATGTCAAAGCCGCCGCGGGAGGCAGTAGCGGTGCACCTGATGGGGTCGAGGTCATCCCCCTGTCAGCCACACGCAAAACGATTGCGCGCCGACTGACCGAAGCCAAACAGACCATCCCCCACTTTTACCTGACAGCTGAGTACGAACTCGACGGACTGCTCGCGCACCGTGCCGCGCTGAACGAGTCCGGCGATGTCAAAGTCTCAGTCAACGATCTCATTGTGTGGTGCGTGGCCCAGGCGCTAATGAGGGAACCCCGCGTCAATGTGAATCTGGTGGGAGACGATATTCACCAGTTTAGCGCGGCGCATGTCTCGGTCGCTATTGCCACCGATGATGGCCTTTACCCTGCCACCGTCTGCGACGCTGACACCAAGTCACCGGCTGAAATTGCCACTGCGACCGCCGAGCTAGCCGATAAGGCGCAAACCGGAAAACTGGCCAAAGAAGACATCTCAGGTGGCTCTTTCACTGTCTCCAATCTGGGAATGTACGGGATCAAACAGTTTACCGCCATTGTGAACCCACCCATGGGCGCTATTCTGGCGCTAGGCAAGGCGACCCAACAGGTAGTGGTCCAAGACGGCGAGCAGCGCGTTGCGACAGTGCTCAACGCCACCTTATCGTGCGATCACCGGGTGATTGATGGCGCCTTGGGTGCGCAATACCTCGCGATTCTGGGTGAGGTCATAGCCTCTCTCTGAGCAGGGCACTGCTCAGCTGAATATCTTTGAGCAGAACACCGTGGCGCTGCACTTTGGCGCGCACCCATTTACTCAGTAACCAACGCGATTTTCGGGACGAAAATCTGCAACAGCAGCGCCTAGATTAAATGCAGGCTGGCGATCATGAGAAACACGCTCTCATAGCCCGCCTCCTGAATCATGGAGCCCACCAGCAATCCCAGCAGACTGCCGCCCAGACTGCCTACGGCACCAAAAACACCCCACACCGTCCCGACGCGGTCGGCCGGAAACAAATCAGTCGGTAAGGTGAAGAAGACGGACCCCTTGATTTGAATGGCGAAGAGGCCAAGGCAAATTAAGGCGAGCGCCAAAGCGCTAAGCTTGGTGTGGTGGGCGGGCACCACTGCCACCGCCACTAAAACCACAACCAGCCAGATGACGATCTTACGTGCACGGTTGATGGTATGCCCGCGGGTCACCAGTGAAGAGCTCAATGTGCCATCTGCGAGCGCACCCAGATCTGCTGCGACCTTGGGCAACCAGGCAAAAAGCGCGATGGCTCGCAGATCAAAGCCCCTGACATCGATGAGATATTGGGGAAGCCAGAATAAAAAAGATACAAAAGGGAAAGTCGCTGAACACCCGGGTAACAAGAATCTCCCAAGCTAGCAGCGCCATCCAACCACCCTTTCCCTGTTGGCTCGAGCGATTCTCCAATATTAGGGATTGCTCGGCAGAATCGACGGTCGGATGCGTCTCGGGCAGGTGGTACCAGCGCTGCCATAGCCAGACCCAGATCAACCCCAGCGATCCCGGCACAATGAACGCCCACTGCCAGCCGAGCGACTGCATGGTCCAAACCGTGATTGGGGGGGTATTGATGGCGCCAAGGCGGGCTCCCAACACGAAGATAGCGACGGCGGTGGCGCGTTCATTAGCCGGAAACCACTGCGCCACCGCCTTACTGGCCGCGGGGAAATTTGCCGCCTCAGCGAGACCCAGAACCACCCCAACGGTAAAAAAACTCCAGAGTCCTCAGCCGAGAGCGTGCAAGATAGTGGCCAGACTTCAGAAGATGGCAGCCATACTGAAGGCACGCTGAGTGCCCAGACGATCGATCAAGGAATCTGAAATCAGTTGGCCGACGGCATAGGCAAAGAGAAAGCCACTGGTAATCAGCCTGTAATCGGCATCATCGAAACCAAACTCACCGCGAATGACCGGCGCAACAACGCCAAAAACCGACCGATCTACGCAGTTGATGGTGGTGATGACCGCCAACAGGATCGCGATACGCCAGCGCACACCCATGTCTGCTTCCCTTATATCTTCTCGCTGGGGCGATTGGCCTCAAACGATCAGACTTACCAGAGGGACCAGAACACCATCAACGACAGCACAATGAGTATTGCCCCAAACACCTTATTCGACAACGTGGCGTATCTCTCAAAGGACCCAATCACAGCCAGGCGAGACAGCGAGACCGCCACTACAACGTACCAGAGAGCGTCAATAAATGTGGCAGTCGCCGCAATAATCAGTTTCTCTGTCAGCGTCGCTTTTGGCTGCATGAACTGACTGAACAGCGCTGCAAAAAAGATGGCGATCTTGGGGTTTGACAGCGCAATCATGAAGCCATCCCGGCCGGCGCGCGCTCCGTCCTTGATATTGTAGGAGCCTCTGTCAAATTTTTTACGAGTCTGCAACAGCGCTCGTACCCCGAGATAAAGTAAAAACGACGCGCCGAGTGCTCGGATCGCGTCAAACCACGAAGGCTGAGTCACCAGTAGCGCTCCCAATCCGCTTACCATCAGCATCGCCCAGAGAAAAATACCCATGCCGTGTGTCACAGCACACAATATGCCCCTGAGCGCGCCGCCACTTATCGAGTGACGCGCGACGACCGCCAGACTCGGTCCCGGAGAAATCGCGCCCAGAAGGCAAACCAGTGCAAGCGGCCACCATTGGGAGACGGACATCGCATTTTCCCTCTTTCTTCGAGCCGGATCGCTCCGAACTCACTCTGATGCAACAGTAACGGGGTCTGCAGCACCGGACATTCAATGAATGTCTTTTAGATCTCGCAATTTGAGGTTGGTAGAGTCGGTCGGACGCCAGAGCATGCGGGGCTTAAATGACAGGGTTTGCTCCATTACTTCTGGGGCGTATTGCTCATATGCATTGGCATCTCACTTAACATCTCTCTTAAAGAGCCGCGCCATTGACAATCAAGAACGTAATAGTGTCTGCAACAGGTGCCGTCTAGCAACATGGATGCAACATTACTGCAGAGCATTCCTAATAAGTGATTTTTGGGCAGATCCAGATCCCTTTCTATCGCTGGTCTTAATCCGCGGTGGACAGATGAGATGAGATGAGATGAGATGAGATGAGATGAGATGAGAGGGTAGACCATCCTGGGTGAAGTTTTCGCTAATGGTCGCTCCTAACACAAGGCGGAACCTCTAGAACTTTCACTGCCAATCGCGACTTCAATCGACATCCAGGATCTTTCAGCCGGTGGTGGCCTGCACCGACCTCTATCCAACTTACACACCTTACTCTTCAAGCTCGACCACAGTTGACCAGTCGGGCGCAAGCGCCTCACCGCCGGTCTATCTTGTCAGGCGGGACGTAATCGAAAATAAAGTTAATTCTGCTGCTTTCGCCTTTATTCATCACGCTATGTTTCATCTGGTTATTGATCTCATAGACGCTGCCAATTTCAAACTGGTAAGGGCGACCGTCGATCATAAATCGCACCTTGGAGTTAGTGCTGATCGGGATGTGTATTCTATGACCGTTGTGGAAAGAAGGATGTTTATCAGTGTGAGGGATGATGAACCCGCCTGGCTCCAGTCTTGCAGCCATTGCGCGAATTATCGTGCCCCCGGTTGGGTAGTGGTCATGTAAGATCTGATGCATGAGAGGAATGGCTTGATCAGCAAGCAAACTCCACCCCTTCTCTTGTGTTACCTCGATACTCGGCCATCCCTCACCGGTGGTGAATACTAAAACGATGGAATGAGTGTATCGATGTACCTCATAGTCATTCTGCCGGCTCTGATTATCAAGCCACGCCTCTTCCGGTTGATCCAGAATGGCCTGCTGCAGAGGTTCAATATCATATTTCCCAAGTTCTTTGATTGGTGTTCCGATGTCCATTTTTTCCTAAGCAGAAGCAAGGTCACGGGCTAGCAGTTTAAGACTCCCACATCTTTGATGCACTCTTTTCTCTCCGTTTGAGGAGGCACATCATATATCTACAGAGACAACTGATTATCTTTTGCGAAAACACCCAACAAATCAGCGCAACTTATTCAGAGACGCCATTGGAAGTGATGGGAAAGTTTGCTGTTACACGTGGGTTTGTCGCGGACGCCTAGGTGTCTGATGCTGTCAGAGACGGCTCAATCACACCACATTATTATGTGTTTGTTGCACGGGCGGTGATGAACGGCTTTACAATCACGGCCAGACGGAGAGCCTTACAGCTTCAACAGACTCATCGAAAAAGATAGGTCATCAGGATAGCCCGGTCAGCCCCTTGGCGAGGTGGCGGGTCGATTTAGCGCGAGATACCACATGCAAGAGATAACACCGAAACGAAGATATAACGAAATTATTGAACTGCTTCAGAGTGGTTCGGACAGCGAAGCTGAGCAGCTGTGTCGCCAGGCCGTTGATGATAACGGTGACGTTAATTTCGTTGCATTACTGGGTACTATCCTGGCGAAGCGAGATGATTTGCAGGAGGCTGAATCTCACCTCCGCAGGGCCGTGCAAATTGCGCCGGCGTACCCGAAGGCTAATGAGGAGCTTGGGTCAGTACTATTGAATCTTGGTAAACCGGAAGAAGCGATTCCTTTTTTACGCAAAGCAACAGAGCTCTCCCCCAGCTCCGCTGACTGCTTTTTTAAGCTCGGCGGTGCATTGAAGTTGGCCGGCGACAATGGCGGAGCCGCGGCGGCTTTTGCCCAGTCACAACGACTGTCTCCAAGCAAGGCCAAGCTAGAGGAAGCCAGCAGGCTATTCGCGGCGAAAAAATTCAGGGAAGCGGAAAAACTAGCGCAAGAGTTGATCTCAGAAAATCCACGCGATGTGAACGCCGCATTGCTACTCTCTAAAATTGCAATGGATGCTTCTTGCTATTCGGATGCGGAAACTCTCCTTAGACGAATTATTCGCATGGCGCCGCGTTTCATAGCGGCTTGGCACGAGTTGGCCGCGGCTGTAAAAGAGCAACACAGAATGGAGGAAACTTTAGAAATACTCGCGCATGCATTGAGCCTGGATGAAGGGAATTCTGAAAGCCATTATCGCTATGGCGCTGCACTTGCGACTGCGGGTAAAACGTTGGAATCCGTTGAGTATTACGAAAAATCAATTGATTTGAATCCGGAGCAAGTTGGTGCCTTCGTTGGATTGGGTCACGTTCTTAAAACGCTCGGAAATTACGACGATGGTATTGAGGCATATCAACGAGCGAGAGAGCTCAAACCAAACTTTGGAGAAATATATTTCAGCCTTTCAAATCTAAAAACCTATCGATTCTCGGATGCAGATATCGAAGATATGTTGCATCGCGTTGATCAAGAAGGCTTAAGCCTGGATTCTGAAGTGCACTTTTCCTTCACTTTAGGGAAGGCATTTGAAGATCGGAAAGAGTTTGATCGGGCCTTTGAATATTATCACCGGGGTAATTCAAAGCATCGCGGAACGATAGCTTATGATCCGGTCCAGACGGCTATTACTAATCGGAAGATAAAGGACACTTTTGACGAGGGCTTTTTGAGAGAACTCGAAGATAGAGGGGTTGGCGAAAAGCAACCCGACCCAATCTTCATTTTAGGCTTACCCAGATCTGGGTCGACTTTGTTGGAACAAATTTTGGCAAGCCACAGCTTGGTAGATGGAACAAGCGAACTGCCGGACTTAGGCAGGATATCTAACTTGATCACTGATCGAGAAAAGGGCCGCCAATATCCAGAGGGAATCCAAGATATGGGGCCAAGTGAGATCACGGCTCTGGGGCTAGAGTACCTTAATCGGACAAGACGACACCGAGAGGGGGCACCCTACTTCACAGATAAAATGCCTAATAACTTTGTGCACATCGGGCTTATCCTTGCGACTATGCCGAACGCGAAGATCATTGATGCACGACGTTACCCGTTAGACAGCTGTATTGGATGCTACAAGCAACACTTTGCCCGAGGACAGACCTATACATATGATCTCTTTGAACTAGCAGAATTTTATCTTGAGTACGATGAGATGATGGCACACTGGCAAAACGTGGCTCCAGGTAGGGTGTTACGGGTTCAATACGAGGACGTCGTCAACGAGCTGGAGGATCAAGTTCGGAGAATACTGGACTACTGCAAATTGCCGTTTGAGGTGGGCTGTGTCGATTTTCATCAGACTAAGCGAGCAGTGCGAACGGCGAGCTCGGAGCAGGTGCGACAACCGATATACTCTGGGTCAATTGGGACTTGGCAGCGATTTGAAACTCATATTACCCCGTTAATTGAAGGACTTGACCCTTTGCTCGCCACAACTGGCAATAAGGCCGTGGAATCTCTAAGTTAAAGAAGATGTCTTCTAAATTTCCAAAGCTAATAACTTCATCCGTAGTCAGGGGTAGCGAAAAAGGACAGAGTCATGGGGGCGTCTACATCGTAGACTTTGCCTCGCAGTCGGTAGAACAACACATTGATTGGAACAAGAGTGATATCGACTTTTCTGGTCGAGGCTGGGACCGCGGACTTCGAGGAATCGAGTTCTCCGACGACCTGATTTGGATAGCAGCAAGCGATGAGCTATTTGCTTACAACAAAAACTTTCAACTGGCCGCCTCTTATAAAAATCAGTATTTAAAGCACTGCCACGAGATTTGTAAGCGAGACAATTTGTTATTTCTGACCTCTACCGGATATGACAGCATACTGGCTTTTGATCTGTCAGCTCGGCAATTCATCTGGGGGATATACATTTCTAAGAATGGGGCACAGTGGGTAGGTCAGCCATTTAACCCAAATGCTCTTTCTGGCCCGCCATTTGCCAATCATTACCACCTGAATAACGTCCATGTAGACAGGACGGGTGTCTATTTCAGTGGTTTACAAACGAATGCAGTCCTGTGCTTAGACTCTAAAATGCAGGTAACGGAATTCTGCGCGCTTCCCAGCGGAACTCACAATGCAAGACCGTTTTTAGATGGTGCTGTGTTCAACGATACTGCTAAAAATACCGTTCGTTATGTCACCAGAGAGGGCAAGCAGCGGGCCTTCGACGTGATCGGTTTTGATAATCGAGACCTCACAGGCACTGGACTCGATGATTCGAAGATTGCTCGCCAGCGCTTTGCAAGAGGTCTATGCGTTATCAATAACCGGTTTATCGCTGGTGGCTCGTCACCGTCGACTATTAGCATTTATGACTTAGCAAACGGCGAGCGCCTGGGATCTGTTAACCTGACCATGGATGTGCGAAATGCAATCCATGGCTTGGAGGTGTGGCCCTTCAAATAGGAAATAGGCACGAGAGCTCGTGCCTGTCATGTCTAAACAGAAAAGATCGGTTGCTTTAAAAATTGCGCCGCATCGAGACGCCAATTTGTCTGGGTGGCACAATGAAGTAAGAAGCTCTCCCAAACATTCGGTCGAAATCGCTTGAATCCTTAAACGTTACGCCTCTCTCATCGGTAACGTTCCGCGCAAACAAGGTGGCTTGCCACGAACCCAGATCTAACCCTAGGGTCACGTCTGTAAGGCGATAATCTCCCTGAATTTCTTGCGGCTGAATACCGGGCGCGTCGTCAATTTGATTTAATGACTCTCCAGTGTAGCTGTGCTGCACTCGAACGTATCCATCCCCATCTATTCCGACGTTACCAGCGTCAAAGCTGTATTCCGCGTACAGAGAATATGATCGGTCCGCAAAAAGCGGTAACTGAGGATTCGCGTCCAATCCTACAGGCGCAATTCCGCCCTCAAACCTGGCATCGGCGACAGGCGGAGCGCTTACCTCGTTTTCGTCGATGTAAGTCATGTTAAAGCCAAGTTCTAGATTGTCTGTAGCCTTAGCAATGACATCCATATCGAAGCCGGACACAGATGCGTCGTCCATATTTGCGATGATTGTCTGCCAGGGCTCACCGATACGAAAGCTTGGGTCTACAAGCTCGACTTGCACATCGGTCCAGTCCATCTTGTAGAACGCGATATTGGCTTGAATCCTATTGTCTGCGAAGACGGCCTTTATCCCCACCTCCTTGTTCTCGACTGTATCCGAGTCATAGGCGACGGGGAATGTGCCGTTATCACTCCTGCCTCTGTTCACTCCCCCCGTCCTGAAACCCTCAGAGTAAACGCCATAGATCATGACATCCTCAGAAAAGTTATACTGGAGCCCAAGTTTGGGAATGAATCCGTCATCAGTCATCGTCCTGGTGGGCTGAGGTCCCCGAATGTAGTCATTACTCGGAACCGCTTGAAAAAGCCCTGCCGGCTTCTGGACAAAATAGTCGATCTGCTTCTCAACGTCATACCATCGCCCACCCAGCAAGAGGGCCAGGTTGTCGGTAATGTTCCAATCTAGTTCACCGAATACTGCCATGGTTTCCCTGCTAGTCTGCTGAGATGAAAACCACCAAGCATCTGATGGCGGAATGTCAAACCCATAGTAAGTAGTGAGGTAGTAGAAACCCATGCTGTCTGCATAGTTGTCGATATATGTTTTGAAATCCCATGTCTCTGACAGGTCGGAATAAAAGAATCCCAAGGTCCAATCGACCTTCTCTCCTGCGCCTGTTAGGCGAACCTCAAGGCTTTTACTGTCGTTATTTTGCTCGTTGGTAAGATACCCTTTGGCGTCCTCTCCCCAGTCGTAGCCAAAACCAAAATAATTAAAGTAAGAAGCGTAGGTCTGGGTATCGTGTTGATACAAAGTATCTCGATCATAGTATGAGCCAGCTACCACCAAAGTCGCGAAATCAAGCTCTCCGGTTATTACCAAGCTCGTGGCCATAAACTCGTCCGTTCGGGTTTCTGGCTTGAATTTTGCGATCGTCAAATCACCTGTCGATGGATCGACATCAGCAAAGCCGTCAGCGTCAATGTCCTGATAGTGCACGCTAAAGTCAGCAGTCCAGTCATCTGACATCAACCACCTGGCCGCTATTCTGCCACCGCGCCAGCTGACATCATTGTAATCATCCTCCACCATGTCCGAGTTATCACTACCACCATCGACCGTTGGGCTGAGGATGTTGTCAATAAACCCTCCGTCCTCACGCGCAAACCCTGAAAGACGAATTGCAAACTTGTCACTTACGGGCACATTAACTGTGAATTCGCCGTTAAAGCTGTTATCCCCATCTGTGTAGGAACCGACCTCTCCCGCTATCGATCCCGAGAACTCACTGGTATCCGGTTTGTTAGTGATATAGCGAACAGTACCCGACTGCGAATCGGCGCCAAATAAGGTCGATTGAGGCCCTGCCAAAGTCTCTATCCTTTGGAGGTCAATCGGATATATATCGGGAGCGAGACCGCCGAGACTCATGGGCTGATTGTCGAGATAAACTGCCGCTGTAGCGTCTTGAAGGAAGCCTCCGCCCGTACTGATCCCTCTGAACACGATTTCATTCGACCCAATACCGTCAGCGGTTATTTGAAGAGACCCAATACTCTTCGATAGATCTTGCAGTGTCGTGATTCCTCGCTTCTGGATTTCATCTCCAGACAATGCCTGAATCATCATGGGCACATCCTGCAATGATTCAGCGCGCTGACGTGCTGTTACGACCACCTCTTCTAGCGAGGCATCTTGAGCCACCGCAATCGGGATGCCCGAAACGCCGAGGGCTGCCGCCACCGCGGTGTGGATTAGTGTTTTTGCCTGAGGCGAAGTACTTAATCTGGATTTGGGATCAAAAGACATAGCTTCCTCGTCTGCCAAATTGGGTTTCGGCTTATTTGTGGCACACACTGCATGCCGGATTTTCGTTTATCTGGCTACCCTAACCGAATTTATCTAGATGTGACAAGCCCAGACACCGCTGAGCAGAACGGGTTCAACGACTCGCCGACGCCATTGCTCGGCTATCATCTTGTTGCGGCGCAGAAATTCTTGATCAAATAGTTACAGAAGTTCGCCAGATTCCCATCCCTTCCACGCGCTCACAGATTGCCATCCCCCTTTTTCGATGCGACAGTGTTTGGAGAACTTCGGGGCTTCTACACCCCCAAAACACGGGAGACGTAACGTGCACCATGATGAGCTAACCGCGGCTTCCGCCAGCAATCCTTTCGATGCGAGAGGTCCTTTCTTGCTGAGTCTTTTCATGACGCTGGTCGGCTACAGCGTTCTCGTGGCCTTGCCCGCGATTAACGGCGCTTGGGTAGATCAGCTAGGCTTTACAGAGGTAGAGGTCAATCGCGTGGCCTCCTCAGATCTTTTGGGGCTTTTCATTGGTGCAGTGCTAACCAGCGTCCTGATTCGATCGTGGAGTCGACGAACCCTCACCTACTTCGGGATTGTACTCTCCGTTGTTGCAAATGGGCTGTGTACTCAGTACGTCGATTACGAGACGACCTTAATGCTGCGCTTTGTCGCAGGGCTGGGCGCAGGTTTCTACACTGCGGTTGCGGTAGCGTGTCTAGGCGCACACTCCAGGCCAAGAGAGGCGTTCAACTGGATGCTTCTGGCCTTCGCCGTCTCGCAGTTTTTGGAGTTGCAGTTAATACCGCACCTATCGATGAACGGTATTTATCTCTTCTTCATTGCTACCTACGTCGTCACCCTCCCCTTCGTAAGACTCATTCCCGCGACGAACCCACCCATCGTCGCTCAAAATGCCCCCGCGGAAGAGGAGCGTCCGGAGCTTTTGGCATGGGTGGGCATTGGCGCAATCGTCATCGCGTACATCAATATTGGTGCCTATTGGTCCAACATTGAACTCGCGGCCGAGGCGGCCGGGTTGGACGGCAACTGGGCCGCTCAGGTCATTGCCTGGTGTGTCCTGTTGTCTTTTGGCGGCTGCTTCACCGCCATGTGGGTGC
>MDTC01131297.1_pt1 | contig 11175 bp, 22 predicted proteins | sample 811181 | NCBI WGS metagenome assembly MDTC01 (sample SAMN05326644, study PRJNA326480) | marine metagenome | isolation source: seawater | place: Pacific Ocean: North | collected 2011 | reverse complement strand
TTTCTAACACCCTTGACATATCTTACAACTCTCCACTTGTAGTTAACCTTTGCGTGATATATTTTTTTCTTCATTTTATTAAAAAGACTCCTGAGGTTTTAATGAGATAAACTTTTCTGTGTAATCTTGTGGGTCAATAAACTTAGTATACTCTTTTTGAAAATGCAGTGGGAGGGTTCCAGTACCTATATTCCTACCCTTAGCAAATATTAAATCAACAAGACCTTGAGTAGACTTTCCACTATCATCAGTCATAATGCCATAGTACTCTGGTCTGTATACAAGCATAACAATATCTGATGCTTGTTCTATTTCACCACTCTCACGTAAATCTGAAAGTCCTGGTCTACATCCCTCCCTTCTTTCTACTCCTCTGCTAAGCTGGGATAAAGCAACTATTGTTACGTTCAACTCTTTAGCAATATTCTTTAACTCACGAGCCACAAAAGCCACCTCTTGTTCCCTTGATGACCCAGTAGATTTAACTAATTGCAAATAATCTATAAGAAAGAATTTAACATTCTTAGTTATAACATACTGTCTTATTTTATTTAATAAGTATTTTAACGATGAATCTTTACACTCATCTACAAACAAACAAGTGTTCTCTAATTTACCTATAGCCTTGTGAATCCTATTAAGTTCATCATCTTGTATGGTTCCCTTCATTATATACCTATTATTAACCTTGCTCTCTAAGGATACTAGTCTTTGAAGTAACTGAGTGTCTCCCATCTCGTATGAGAATATTGCAGAAGGTATTTTTGCCTTAGCACAGTTATAACAAAAAGATAGACCTAGAGAAGTTTTCCCCATAGATGATGCACCACCAATAACTACAAGATCAGTCTCTTGCCATCCCCCAGTAAACTTATCAATAGATTGAAACCCAGTAGGAATACCAACCATATTATCTGATGACATTCTCTTTTGTATATCATCATGCAACACCTTTAACTGATTTTTAATATCTGGTATATCACTTCCCCTAATATCAGATATAGATTTCATTTGATTTTCAACAAAATCTATAATATCAAACAAGTCATCACCATTATCTATCTTCTTACTAGTATGTTCAGCAAGCTTTTTTAATTTTATTTTTTTATCTTCTTGTGATAAGAATAAAATCATATTCTTAGTTAGAAACCCATAATGATCAGAAGACATACACTCAGCTAATCTAAACTCAGATAAAGGATCCTTGATAGAAGACAATACATCTATCATATCAGGTCTATTACCTTTATCTAATGTATCAGAAAGAGATTTATATATCTTCCTATTTAAAGGGTCAACAAATATACCTTCAGATATTAAACTATGATTGTCATAATAATCCTTTGGATTTGACATTATCTTACCAATAAGTCTTTTTTCTACTTCAAAATTATCTTTCATCTTGGACGTATTTAGGCTTAATATATCTGTTCGACTTCTTATCTGTTAAGACCTCATTCTTCCACCCCATATTATTTATCCAAGTGGTTGCATTTTTTCTAAACTTTTTATCAGGGGTTGAGTTAACATAGTTCACAACACCCTTGACTGCTTCGCCCATTTGTTTTAAAGACAACTGCATAAAGGCTTTTCTACATCTTGTAACGTCAATTTTTTTGTCGTAAAGATTCCAAAACATTTCAAATGCTTTTTCTTTTCTTTCGTCCTCAGTAGCTATATTCTCTGCTTTATTAAATCTAGCATCGAATATATCCATATTAGTCATAATGTTATTGAAAATAAATGTAGACTCTAGTTTAGTATCATAAAACTCAACAATATCGAAATTGTTTTTAAATCTAATTCTAATAGATTTATCATCTAGCTCTGCAACAAGAATGTCTTTTACATCTACTATAGTAGTATTACTTATTCTTAGCTTCATTGAATTGTTTATATAATTGTTTAACAAATTCTATTAGTACGAATACTATAACCAACAATATTAATGCTGGTATTATGAAATTGATTATCATGATTGGTTAAAAATAATAGGCTCATAGGTTTTGTTCGGAAATATTACCAGCAGTAGCTATGATTATTAAAGTTTGACTGCGATCACTTATGCCTACTAGTTCAATTTAAAATGGTAAATCGTCTTCTATTACTTCAGCCTTCTTTGCAGGTTCAGGCTTATAAGTATCAACTGCTAAGTAGTGAGTTTTACCATACTCATTAGCACCATCACGATTCTTACATACATTAAGCTTAATGTATTTCTCACCATTGTACTCAAACATAAAGTTTGAAGCCTCTTTACCTAATTTAGTTAGGTTTATTGATACAGACACCATGTCTCCATCAAACTTTTCTACTCCGTTACCAACGTAAATTTTCTCAGCTTTTTTCATTTTTCTGATTTTTAAAATAATTATTTAGTGCCTCCTTTTCTGTTGTTCTAATATACCCAACAATCTTTTTGAAGTGCTTCACTCTGAAGTCTTCTGGATTGTCTACATATTTATCTAGGGTAGGACGACTTAACCCTAATCTTTCTGAGAGCCAAACAATATTGATCCCTTCTTTCTTTAATTTATCTTTTAATGTCATAATGTTTCCATAATTAAATGTTCTTCAACTACTGATTCGTTATCTATAAAAAACTTCTTATAAGTACTCAATAGGCTTTTATACTCATGTCTACCTCTTTCTATAAACTCATCACCAGCATAAAATATAGATACATTATATGGTCTCTCCTTCTCTTGAGTTATAAACACAAACTCATCACAATTAAACCCATCCATATAAAATGCTGATTGTCTATCGTATCCATACTTTTTACAAGAGTTAGAAAATCCCCAATAACTACCATCACCTGTAGTCTTAAGATCTATAAGGGTTGTGCCATTTCTATAATCAGCCTTACCCTTACAGAATACTTCTGTATCATTATCTTTCCAAGCATTAGCTATTTCTCTTTCTCCTTCTTTCTGTAATAAGTCGTTAACTTCGCTATGAGAGAATAAAACATCTTGCATATACATAATCTTATCGTACTCTTTCTGTAAAATTATAGTAGGAGCATCAGAATTATCTGCTTTAAATTCTTTAAACCCCTTAGTAGTTCTTGTGGCTGAATTAAAAACTTTTACCTTTTTCATAAACTCATTAGGTTCAAGCATAGCAACGTGATAAGCCCTACCAAATATCATAGGAAGAGTTTCCTTTCTTAGATCAGGGTTGTCCCTCATCATCTTGTAAGTTCTGACATCTTGTTTTATTAACCCTAACTGCGAGTTCGTTACAAACTCGTAGTCAGAGTAATAAAAAGAGTCATTAACTAACTTCTTTATAAAGTTATCTAAACTCATTATACTAAAGTTTTAGATAGTTTAAGAATATTGTTAAGATTATCTCTTTGAGTCTTAGTCAAAGTGTATCCACCCATCTTCTGTTCAACAACACTACCTTTACCATCTTCAATAGCCTTTATCATACTCTTATACTGAGAGTCATTTAACTTAGGCTTAGACGTAGACTTTGAGTTTGTAGTCGATTTGGGACTCGAACCTTTTACTGCCATGTTGCCATCATCATCGCCAGTAACTACACCAACAATAGATGCTAAAGCATATCTTCTCGCATATGATATAGCAGAACCTACACCATGAGCATCTTCCTTAGATGGAATGTACATAGTAGATGACACATATTCTCCACTAGAATGTGATAAAGTTGTTGTTAAACCACCTACATCTGTAGGCATTTGTATTACTGCTAGTTCGTTTTCTGCTAACAACTTACGAACAGAGTCCCATACTGAGCCTAAGTCTGCGTAACTTGATTTGAAAAAAGGATTCTTTGAGTTTTCTTTTGCTGGTCTTAACTGAGACTGCACCTTTGATAAGGCAAGAGTTAACTTGCCAATAGTTTCTGATTTTTCCATGTTTGGTCTTTATTAAATTAAATTTATTTAATACAAATATAGTAAATAACTTTACATATATACTAAAAAATGTTTTTTATTTAGCCCCTATAAATTTATAGGACATTTGTTTTGGTAAAATATTATCTAAACAATCCTCAATTAAATTGAAGGTGTCATATAGATATTCTTCATCATGTATGTGAACATATATTTTAAATCCATTTAGCGTAGGTTGAATCAATGTCTCGCATAAATCATGTAACTCTGACTCTGGATCAACATCATGCACAACCAAAGATTCTGTTGCTCCAAAGTAGTCGTAAGTTATATTGTTTGCTCTCAAAGAAAACTCAAGCATCTTTATGTTTGGATGTTTATTTGGATATATGTTTTTAACAAGTTTATGAGGTATATTACAATCATACAGAAGAATCTGTAGATTTTTCATATGAGTAGCGTATTCCATGTACTTTATTTATAAATTCTAAATTAGTAAATTCTTTTGATAGAAGGACTTTTAAATGATAGTGACTAAAGTGATTCATAATATAATCAAATAAATTAAGTATTCTATTTTTGTTGTGATATTTGTTATCTCCAAAGTTTTTGGTGTTAGAAACCTCAGATGAATAGTGTTTTATATTTGCCTCAATCGGCACGATATATTTTCTTCTAATTTTTTGATACATAACATACTCAGAACAAGAATCTTTCTTTCCAGTTATGTGCATACTATCAACATCTATAGTCTTTTGCTGATTGATATACCTTATTTGTGTTTCCATTCCAGTATTATTTATATTTTATTAATTATTTCATCAAAGGCTTTGTTACCTAACCTTCTAATCTTTTTCAGAGATTTGTATGTACCACTCGATTCAAACTTGCTCATTACATTTACTTTAGTTGTAAATACAATATCCTTCTCTCTTTGTCTTAATTGAAAATCAATCATTGAATGGATATAAGCATCATCTAGATTACTCATTTTAATCTCTTGAATCATCATTTGCATCCTCATTATAAAGTGTTTTCTGTCCTCTAACATTTTAATATCATTATTTATTCATAATTATCCATACACCATATAGGTGTTTGTTCTCCTACATACGCACCCATAGTATTAAAACTAAGGTGTTCTATGGCATCAACCTCATCCATACCTTCTTCAGTTATAAGTATGTCCAAACATTTCTTATAGGAATATATAAGCCTATTTGAATTATAACACACACCTATAACTGCATCATCAAAACCATCAGCCTTAAGAAACTCCTCATCGTATCGGTCTTCAATTATACTATCTAAGACACTCATCACTATATACTCTAAGGGTATTATTTAACATTGTCTCAATCTCATCGTACCTCTCGTTATAAAAGTCTTGTGCTTCTTCTGTGAATACAATGCAAGTGTCATCAGATAGACCATCTTGTATCTCTATTGTAGCCTTACCTTTGTATGCTATCTCTGTCATTTGTGTTGCTATATCATCTACAAACTCCATAAAAATTGAATTGTCTATATACGCATTTCCTTTTGATAAGGTTGTACTGCTTGGTTTATATTGTGTTTTATTCATTGTCTTTAAATTTTAAATTAAATTCATCTTGTGCCACTTGACATATGCTCTCATGTATACTGCTTATTGCGTACTCACTTGATAAAACTCTATCAAGTATTTTATATGCTTCTTCATCAGTACAATCAAACCTATCCCTTACATCGTTTATATGCCATAGGTTATCTGTATAGTAACCATTCTCTTTAAGGTGTAACTTGATAGCACCATCAATCTCTGATGAGAACATCTTTCCTTGTAATTTATCGTAAATTCCTGTCTTTATTTTATCCATTATATATGCCCTCCATATTTTTCTCCATTAACATAATACCTTGTCTCTCTGTCTGCCATAGACTCGTTCATACCATCACAAGATGGATTATTAAAGCCAAGACCATAATCAAGTGTAGCATCATTAAACTTATTATCTAAGGATTGTTCCCACTTAGCCTTATTGTTATCTAACCATTCTTCAGTATCATCTATTGGTAAGTCTTTAGGTAGTTCTATAGTTATCTTAGCCACCTTGTGATACACCCTACGTTCAGTTATTGTAACGCTACGCATACCATGATGCACTATATCATTAGTCTTTAAAGCCTTGTCAAGTTCTTCCATTGTACTTACTTGTTTGTCAACAGGTCTGTTACGATTGTATTGTTCAATCAAGAACTCTTGATGTTCTTTACTTCTCATGTTTGAGGGTTGACCTTTTTCCCATCCCCATTCAATTGTCTTGTTTTCCATTTTTATTTAATTTAAGTTTAAGTTAATTCTACTTTCATATATATATTAAACACATCATAGTAATCCCCTATATCTGAATGTACTACATTATCTTCTCCAACACACACAATGCACCTATCATCTTCCTCACCCATTTCTATAAATGAATTTATCTCTTGTACATCTTTATATTCTTCGTACCACTTAAGACAACCTGCTTGATATAAAATAATATCTTTAGACTTATCTATGGTAACGCCATTACTAATTTCCTTCCACCTCTGTGTGTGGTTACTTTTATAAAACCTATTGTCTCCACATTCATTCTCACTCTCTAACAAGTCGAGCCTATTCATGATGGCATCTAACTCTGCCTCATCTTTCTTTGGTACTGCTATATGTACCTCGCTTATGTATCCCATAATTTCTAACTTAATAAATCTAACTTACTTAATAATTCTTTTGACTTTACTTTAACCATGTCTTCTAAAAAATTGTCTTCCATATTTCTTATAATCAACCCACTAAGTTCTGACCAATCTAAATGATTCCAAGGATCTTCTACGACTTGACCTTCATATTTAGCGTGTGGCTTCATGCGTTTATGATGCCACCTCATGCCATTATAAGTAAGTCCAGCATATTCTTTAGCAAATTCTTGTAATTTAGATACAACATCTTTTGCTTGGGCTTCTATTTCTTGTTTTGATTTCTTAATCAATTGCTTTTCGATTTCGTTTGTTGTCATAATTTCTAATTGTTTGGTGTGTATAATTCATCATCTTCGCAATAGTGTTCTAATACATCCCCATTATCATCAATGTTGTCGTAAGAACATTTATCGCAAGTCTTGTATTCTGTCTCTTTTTGTTCTTTAATAAATTCTAATACTGCTTTGTAAATACTATCAATTTCAGCCACTTGAAGGTAGTGCATTATATCTGCCATCTGACCATCTTCAGCGACATCAAAGCATTTATGAATTACAGGCATAAGCCAATCCCAAGAGGTGTGGAATTTTAACTCATATAATTTATAATGCTTACCATTATAGTCATACAATCCAAATCCTTCAAAACTTTTTTGCATAAATTCTGCTATAATTTTATTTGTCTTCTCCATAACTATTTTCTTTCATTGCTTGTTCTGTTTCTCTTACTATCTCCATATGCTTCTCATTATCTGGATTAAATTCCTCCTTAGATGAGCCTTCATATTCCTTTAATTTATCTGTAAGTATTTTTATCTTGTCTTGCAGTGACTTAATCTCAGATATATAAAATCTTATCTGGCGTGTGACTTGTTGCATGTCTATATTCATGATAATTTATATTTATTGATTCCAATTTTCTTTAACTGTTTGTACGATAATTTCTTTACCGACTGTGAAAACATCCCAATAGCATCCTATATTAAAGTCTACATCATCAGATTCGTTGATGACAAACATTGTTCTACCACCTTGCTGATAGGGATGCTCATCTACAAAGGAAGTTATATCTTGTATATCTTTGTAATCATCATCCCACTTAATTGAATCTGATTGGTAAATAATGTAATCAACAAAAGTTACCTTGTCTTGACTAAGACTATAGTTTTTTTGTTTATAGTCTTCCTTAGAGAAAAGGTTAGCCACATTGTGGTTACTCATTATAGCATCTAACTTTGCCTCATCTTTTTTTGGTACTGCTATATATACCTTGTCGTTTACTGCTATCATTTCTTTTTATTTTTCTTATTAGACTTATTTTTATATAGGGTAATTCGATGTTCATCATCCCTAAACTTTTCTTGCATTTGTTTCTCAATGCTTACTCCATCCATCAAACCTTGTTGCATAGATGTAAATAATTCTTTTATCTTACTCATCCCATATCGTTTAAAGTTATTTGCTTCTCCCATAGTTTTAAGTCTGTATCGTGACTATCTTCATCCCATACACTTTGGTAGGATGACTTGTGATACCAGAACACATCAACATCAAAGTTTATGTACACCTCAAATAATTCTATCTCACCCTTCATCCAACGATGATGTTGTTCTATAGTAGCCTTGCTATACATATTACCATCATATGTACATAGTACACTTGTTCTAAATTCATCATAGTGTCTGTTGTTTTCTATTTCCTCAGCAACATCACTAGCATAAAAATAATGTGGAAGGATTTCGTAGTTTGAGGGAAAGGAATTTGGGGTAGCATGATCATGCAGTCCCCATACCTGATTATCAGTTTCTTTACTGATACACTTTAAGAAGTCTTTATACTTAGTAAATCTTTTGTCAATGTTTGTTGACCAATCGTGAACACAATCTGTTTCACCTACAGAGTACTCATGTTTATATACAAAAACATTTACTCTCTTAATCTCGAATACTTTTACTTTCTTCATAATATCTGATTTGGTTATGGTGGCTAAATTAATAATTTATTTTAAATTGCAAAAATATTTTACACTTTATTATAAACTTTTTAAAATTACTTGACTTATTGAAATATTTCTTATACCTTCGAAACCATTATTCTGGTGTGTGTGTGTATCTAATGTATATATAATCTATAATGCGAGACTGAACACCCTTCGTACATAGCATGTTGTGAAGTCTGGCGAAATTAAATCCTATCCAGAAAATGTTATCTCAGTTATAACATTATTATATCAAGCCCAAGTTATATTTATTTACAAATGTGTAAAATTATTTTGCACATTAATTATTTTTATATACATTTGCTTCATTATTAATTAAACCAAATCAAAAATGAAAACAGATAACTTAGAATTTTACCAGACAGATGTTCAAGGTGAACTTGAAATCTGGAAAGACAAAAATACAGATAATGTATTTTATGTACCAGTCAAAATCATTAGAGACTTTGACAATCTATCAGTATGCAATATTAATAAGTGGGATGGAATAAAAAAGTGGGCAAGGTGTTGTAGTGTAACTGGTAAAGGAATGAATAATGGATGGATATGGGGTGATGGAGACTTTTATGTAAAGAATCAAGATGATGCTATGAATGAGTGTTGGAAAGATAGATATGATATTAGAGAGGAATTATTTACTTATATAGACAACATGAAATTAGATAACATAAGTAAAAAGTTTAAGAGTGAAACTATTAATAAGATTGATACGATTGTAAACTGGTTTCAAGATGTGTCGTTTGAAAGTTATACAGATGAAGATGTGCAGTATGATAAGTTTACCGATAGGTTGCCAAGTTTAGATAATCTTGTATCACCTTTTGAGGTTGATACACTACTTAAGATATTTAAGAAGATGGTATCTTTAACTGAATCACAAGAACTACTTAAGGATGATTATTTCTTCTTGGCTAATATGCTAGATAACATGTATTATACGGAGTGGGAATGTGAAGATGACTACCAGTATGTTGAGATAGATGGAAAATTAATATGCTATGATGAGCATGAATGATAGTGAACGATTGATTTGGCGTGTGTATACATATCATGATTATTAACAAGGTGGGTGTATACATGTAAAGGAGGGGCAGAGATGTCCCTCTTTTTTTTTGACCAGACCACCAGATAAATTTCATCTGAGGTAAAATATTTTCATTTCATATTAGGTTATATGTAAAATTTTTTTACATTTGTAGTGTTCAAATCAATATTAATTAAAAACCAAATCAAATGAACAATCTAGAAAATCAATCGTTTAATCAATTAGTATCTGGCATTGGGCTTGGCTCAACAGAGGAACGCAAACAAGCAAGAATAGATATGATTCTGGCTAAGACTAAGACTAACTGGTCTGTTGCTAAAGTACCATGTCAAACTGAGCCAGTATCAATTACATCTTCAACTGGTGAGACTATAACTAAGCCTATACCACTGACTAAGATAGTAGGTCAAAAGTCTGATGGTACTGGTGGTGTTCGTAGAGGTCTATTCACCATGATGAGAATGGACAACTACACACCACTTGGTACTGGCTCTGAGCAGTATACTATTGTACAGAATAAAGAGGTGGTTGAGATATGTGATGCCATCGTACAAGCAAATCCAGATATGAATCTATCTGTTGATGCAGTAGTACTTGATGATGGAAGAAAGGTGCAGTACAGAATCAAACTTAGGGATGTAGTTATCCAAGAGAAGACCAACGTACCAGATAATAAAATTTTCAGATACATCACCCTTACCAATTCTCATGATGGCTCAAGCAGTATGAAATTTGGTATTTACCATGAGGTATGTGTATGTTCTAATGGTATGTACTTAGACAAGATGTTGAAGGTGGCTACACTAAGACATACCCCCTCAATAGAGCAGAGAATCAAAGAGGCTACAGAGAAATTTCAAGAGGTTATCGCTAAAGAACTGGAGATGCTTGAGTCTTATAAAAATATGGCTAAGGTAGACATGAATCCTGCAGTAGTGACTGAGGTTGTTAACAAGGTATTTAAGACTAAAACACCAGTAGAACTTAAGACTACTGGAGGCAGTATGTTTAAGGTTGTTGGTGCTTACGATGAGAATGGTCAATTGGTAGATGAGAAGCCACTTGATATGTCTACTAAGATGTACAACTCAATCAATAAGTTTCTATCTGCTGAGGTTATCGGTAAGGAAATTGCTGACCAAGGTAATACGCTCTGGGGACTACTTAACGCTGTTACCAGATACACAAATCATCACATGGACAAAGGTGTTCTGGTTGGGGAAGGTCAACACAAAAATGAGGTTGCTTATAAGACCATCAATTCATACGCTAATGGTGTAATGAAGTACGCTGATATGAACTTAAATTAATCTGTGTTTATATCACAATAAAATAGGGGGCAAATCGCCCCCTTTTTTTATACCTTAACAATAGATCTAATTAGTTACTATAATCTTTACTGGAAGAATATCTCTTTTCCACTAAAACGAAGGCTTACTAGTCTATCTAATTTGATTGTTCTGTAACCCTTAATTGAGGTGTCCCAGACTATAACATTCCCTCTTTCTCTGGGATTGTATTTTAACCCTCCTCCAGATAC
>MDTC01104930.1_pt1 | contig 11175 bp, 6 predicted proteins | sample 811181 | NCBI WGS metagenome assembly MDTC01 (sample SAMN05326644, study PRJNA326480) | marine metagenome | isolation source: seawater | place: Pacific Ocean: North | collected 2011 | reverse complement strand
TGGCTTATATGTCAGGACCTTCATTTTTATCCAAGTATCTTTTAAAAAACCATGATGTTGTTGCAATTTCTGGTACTCATGGTAAGACCACGGTAAGTTCTTTATTGGCTTGGATTTTTGAGTTTTCCAATTACGATCCTGGATATCTAATCGGAGGCTTGCCTTTAAATTTTGAAAATTCTGCAAGGATTGGAAAAAAAGGTGGAGTTTTTATTGTTGAAGCTGATGAATACGACACTGCGTTTTTTGATAAACGATCTAAGTTTCTTCATTACTCACCAAAAGTTGCGATTATAAATAATCTTGAATTTGATCATGCTGATATCTTCTCCAACTTGAGTGCCATCGAAGATCAGTTTCATCATTGGATCAAGATGATTCCATCAGAATCCAAGATTTTCATTAACAAAACTGATTTGGCATTGGTTAAATTATTACAAAGAGGAATTTGGTCTGATTTCCAGTTTTTTAATGAAGAAGGCAGTTGGGAGTACAAGGAATTAAATAGGAGTGTGAACTCTGAACAATTTTTTGAAAACTTTATAATTTTTGATGGCAAGGAAAAGGAGATGGAGGTTTTAAGTCCCCTTATTGGTGCTCACAATAAAAGCAATGTTGTAGCTGCAGTTGCAGCAGCTGATTTTATGGGAATACCCATAGAGCAATCAATTGAAGCAGTGAAAGGTTTTAAAGGAATCAAAAGAAGGATGGAGTTAAGAGGTGAAGTTGGTGGTGTAAAGGTTTTTGATGATTTTGCTCATCACCCCACAGCAATTCATGCAACTATACTAGGTGCTAAGAGACAATTTATTGACAATAAATATTTAACTAAATCAAAAAATCAAACAAGAATTGTGGTTGTATTTGAACCAAGGTCAAATTCAATGAAAATTGGGGCCATGAAAGATAAATTATCGAAGTCTTTCACAGAAGCAGATCAAGTGTTTATTTTTGGAGGAGATCTAAAATGGGATATAAAAAGTACTTTCTCAACGCTTGTACCACGACCAAAAATCCATAATAATTTGGATACCCTAATAAACGAAATTGTTTCTTACACTATTCCTGGAGATGTTGTATTGATAATGAGTAACGGCGGGTTCGGTGGCATTCACAAAAGAATACTTGCTAAATTATCGGACTGAGTAAGATGTATGTTTTTTATTTGGAAAAAAACTCATCTGAGTTTGGAGAGATAACTTCGGAATTAGGTAATTTCATTGAGGTCGTCTTACCCTCTGGGAGCATCAGGAAAATAAACAAAAGTAAAAGCTTGTTTATTTTGATGGATAAAAACATAAAAAACTTTATTGAAAAAGTAAATTTAAAATTTACTAGTATTGATGTAAATTATGTGTGGAAATTAGCCCCTAAGGAAGACTTCACTTTATGCGAATTAAACAAAATTTTTTTTTCGGAAGATATCTCATTTGTAAATAAAGCAGCACTCTTAATTTGCCTTGTTAAAAACCCCATTTACTTTAGAAAAAAACAAAATGGATATTTCTGTTGCGTTGCTCCGGAAATAATAAGATCTGCAAAAAAAAATATAAAGTTAAAGGAAGAAAATTTAAGAATTGAGAGTTTATTAATTGATCAAGTGATGAGTGGTGAACTCCCTGAAAGAATTAAAAATGTGGGCAAGGAATTGATTTTCGCAGAGAACAAGCAGTCGATTGAGTACAGGGTAATAAAAAAAGTGAGTTCTAATTTAGGTTTAAAACCCATAAATGTTTTGTACAAAATCGGTGTTCTTAAATCTGCCTTTGAATATCACAAACTAAATTTCTTCAATAAATTAGAAAAAAAAAGCGACTATACAAGTCCAGAGGTTTCTAAAAAAAACATAATTAATATATTTGAGGGATTTGAATTTCCAGTTTCTAGCTTAAAAGCTTACTCAATTGATGATTTTTCAACAACCGAAATCGATGATGCTCTCTCGTTACAAATAATAAATAAGTCTTACGCTAAGTGGAAAGTTGGAATCCACATAGCACTTCCTACAATGTTTTTGACACCATTTGAATGCGCTGTATCGGGAATAAGTGATCAGGCTTTGAGTATTTATACGCCAAGTGAAAAAAAACCCATGCTTCCAGCTGGCGTTCTTGAAAAAAGTTCATTAGATGAAAATACCTTAAGGCCAGTGATTTCTCTATATGTTGAATTTAATGAAAAAGGCTCAATCCTGACACATGAAACCGTTTTAGAAAAAATATTTATAGAACAAAATATTAGGTTGGGTGATTGGGAAAAAAAATATGAAAAAAATCCAATAACAAGCCAATTACCATGGGACGGACTGAAAGATCTGAATTTTCTGGCAACGAGACTATCTAAGCAAAGAAGTAGAAGAAACAATCATCACAGAAGAATTAAGCCCGAATTTAAGATAACGGTTTCAGGTCGAAAAATAAAAAATATGAAAAACTTAGATAAACAAGGTCTACCCATTGTCGAAGCAAGAAAAAGAGACTCTATAGCAGATACTGTTGTAACAGAATTTATGATCTTAACCAATTCTATCTGGGGCGAGAGACTAAAGAGCTTTCATGAGCCTGCAATTTTTAGAGTAAATGCAAATGGGTTAACTAAAATGCAAACCAAACCTTCATCGCATGATGATCTTGGGGTTGGAGTTTATGCCTGGGTTACTTCCCCCCTTCGAAGGTATGTTGATTTTCTGAATCAGTGGCAATTAATATGTTCAATTATTCCAAAAAAGAAAGCATTAGCTGTTGATAAGAAAAAAATTCATGTAGAGATACAAAACTTCGAAAAAAAACAAATCTTATATTATGAATTTCAAAAACTTATGGAAAAATACTGGTCCTTTAGATGGTTAATATCAAAAACAAATAACTCAGCTGAGTTTTGGAAAAAAACCAAAAGTAAAAGAATTATTATAGATGCAATTTCCTTGGGTCGCGGACAGTTCTGTCTTCTTGATATTCCTTTTACTTTTAAGTTAATGGACCTTTATGATTTATCTATTGGGGAAAAAATTAGAGTTGAAGTTGAGCATATTGACTGTCTTGATATGAAATTAAAATTATGTCGTGCATAATGAACATTATTTTTACAAATTATTTCAAATAAAGAATGAAAAAAAAATTTGCAGTTCTTGGTGACCCAATTGAACACTCATGGTCACCCTCAATCCATTATTCCTTCGCAAAACAATTTAATCTCTCCATTGAATATAAAAAAATAAAAGTTGTTAGCGGGTCTTTAGATAGTCAGCTTAGTGACCTCATCATAAAAGATTACCAGGGGTTCAATATCACTGTTCCACTTAAACAAGAGGCATTTCAACTTGCTAAAAAAAACAAGTGGGACATTTCTGAAAGGGCATTGAAAGCACAAGCAGTAAATACGCTATTTTTGAGAGAAAATTTTTTTTTTGCTGATAACACTGACGGGGTTGGTCTTTTAAGAGATTTGCATCATAACGGATATTCAGAAAACAATTCAAATGTATTAATAATAGGGGCAGGAGGAGCTGTAAGAGGTATTTTGCCATTGTTTTCACTCAATCGCCCTAAAGAAGTAATTGTTGTTAATAGAACTGATGGCAATTTACAATCGCTATCAAAAATCTTTCACGAAAAATTTTTCAAATATTTAACCATTAAGGATTTCAACAAAAAATTTAACAAATTTGATCATGACAAAATAAAATTCAACAAGTTTGATCTCATCATTAATGCGACTTCAGCAAGCATTAGTAATCATGAGTTAGAGATTCCACACAAGCTGTTTCTTAACTGTCCACTTGTTGTAGATTTATTTTATAGTTCAAATCCAACGCCTTTTTTGAATTTAGCAGCATCCTCAGGAGCAAAAAAGGCTATTGACGGTTTGGGCATGTTAGTTGAGCAAGCCGCTGAAAGTTTTTATATCTGGACAAACAACAGGCCAAGAACTGAGGAAGTTATGGATAAAATTCGAAGTGATTTTAATTATAAATGAATATTGAGAATGATAATTCCGCCAAACTAGACAAAAACGAATCAAGCCTTCGAGATCCAGAAATTGCCAAAAGATCATTGATGGAACTCCAGGATTTGCTCTCAAGGTTTAGATTGGAGTCTAAATTAACTACCTCTGCAAACTTGGTGGTCAATGAAGATAGAAAACCAGTTTTACAAGAATTGGTTATCAACCAACAAGTACGAACACTTACACATAAACTTGACCTCTTACATGCTGCAGATGTTGCTTACATACTTGAGGCACTTCCACTTCTTGATAGAGAAATTGTTTGGAGGTGTGTCAGTTTACATGATAAATCTCACGTGATGATTGAAATTAATGACCCAGTAAGACCGTCTTTAGTTTCTTGGCTGAGTGAAGATGAATTGACTCATATTGCTCAGTCATTAGACCCCGATAATTTAGCTTTTATTGCCGATGATTTTCCTGAGGAAATCATAGAAAAAGTTAGAGAAGAATTAACCATAATAGAAAAAGAACAGTTTACAGCTGTGATGTCTTACCCTTCAAACACAGTTGGTGCTCACATGGATTTTGAAGTGATCAAAATTAGAGACGAAGTCAGCTTGGAGGTAGTTCATCGATATTTGAGAAGATTTGAAAAACTACCTCCTCATACTAACAAGCTTTTTGTTGTAAACAGGCAAAAGGTTTTGATTGGAAGTCTATCTTTAGAAAATCTCCTTATTAAAGATCCAGAGACTTTAGTAAAGCATTCAATGGAGACAGGTATCCTTGCTCTAAATGTTTTGGATAATGCTGAAGAAATTGCTAAAGCTTTTGAACGATATGATCTGGTATCAGCTCCTGTAGTGGATAAATCACTAAGACTAGTTGGGAGATTGACTGTAGCTGAAATAGTTGATGTCATAAGAGACGAAAATAATCAGGACGCTTTTATAAGTGCTGGATTTCAAGACGAGGAAGATGTGTTTGCATCTGTTTTTACTGCCATTAAAAATCGTTGGATGTGGCTAGCAATTAATCTTATAACGGCTTTTTTTGCTTCAAGAGTAATTGGAATATTTGAGGGAACGATAGAAAGAGTCGTAGCATTAGCTGCTCTAATGCCAATAATTGCCGGGGTTGCAGGTAATTCAGGTAATCAAACTTTAGTGTTAATGATAAGGTCTCTTGCTTTAGGTCATATTTCAGGTTCATCAGTTTCTAAATTAATAACTAAAGAGCTAACAGTGGCCTTATTAAACGGAATTGTTTGGGGCTCAGTTGCAGGTTTGTTCGCGTGGTGGTTATACATGGATCAACCAATTGCAAAATTGTTGGGATTAACTATGATGATTGCAATTGTCCTAAACTTGACAGTAGCTGCAACGATAGGCGTTTTAATTCCCGTAATATTAGATAGAATGAAAAAAGATCCGGCCGTTGGCTCATCTGTTTTGCTAACTTTTGGAACAGACTCAATGGGATTTTTGATTTTTTTAGGTTTGGCTACTGTAATTTTTTGAGGCACTTTAGTCAACTGAACGCTTCCACTCACCACTTTTACCACCAGTTTTTTTATCTAGCCTAACTTTGGTAATGATCATCCCCCGATCTATAGATTTGAGCATGTCATAAATAGTTAGCAAACCTATTTGAACTGCTGTTAATGCTTCCATTTCAACACCGGTTTTTCCTGTAGATTGAACTCTGACTTTACAGATTACTGAAGAGGAATGACTTACAAGCACAAAATCAGCTTCTATGTTATCGATCAAAATTAAGTGGCAAAGAGGAATTAAGGCACTAGTTTTTTTAGCGGCTTGTATAGCAGCAATTCTTGCAACTCCTAAAATATCTCCTTTTTTACTGTTACCTTTTTGTATTTCTTGAAGAGTATTTTCTTTCATTAGGATTTCACCACTAGCATACGCAACCCTGATAGAATCCAGTTTATCGGCAACGTCAACCATGTGAACATCACCTTTTTTGTTGAAATGAGTTAAATTTGACATTCAATCATCATAAATCGAAAATCAGATTAATTTATAAGAATTAAAATTTTTTTTGGAGCAAAGAAATTAAATTTTTGTTAACAATTTTAATTAGGTTTTTTTTTGTTCTATGTGTTTCCAGCCTAAACTATGTTGCAGCTGAGTTACCGGATTTGGGTTCATCAGCATCTGGGGACTTATCAATACCTGATGAAAGAATTCTTGGTTCTCAAATATATCATCGAATTATTCAATCTGAAGTTTTATTAGATGATCCTGAAGCGACTGATTATTTGAAAGAAAAACTAAAACAAATAATAAGATCTGGAATTAAACAAAAACTTATAACAGGGAGTACGGTTAGATTAGTCGAACAGTTCGATGTTTTTCTAATTAAAAGTCCAATGATTAACGCTTTTGCACTTCCAGGAGCAAAAATCGGAGTTCACACGGGATTATTTTTGGGTGTTGACTCTGAGGGGCAGCTGATGTCTGTTTTATCGCATGAATTAGCGCATATTACTCAGAGACATATTTCAAGGATGTATGGCAACAGAAAAGAGTCGTCTGCTTTGATGATGGCTGCGGCAATACTATCTGCTATAGCGGCATCTGCATCAAATACCAATGCAGCGTTAGGTTTAATAACGCTTGGTCAAGGAGCAGCAATACAAAACAAGCTAATTTTTTCAAGACAAGCTGAACATGAGGCTGATAGAGTTGGATTAAAGTTTTTGATTTCTGGAGGTTTTAAACCATTAGAAATGGTAAAAATGCTTGAAACATTAAATAAATCAAATCTCTTTGCTGGTCAAGTACCATCTTGGTTTTCAACACATCCCATGAATTTTGAAAGAATAGCAGAAATAAAATCTAGAATCTCATTTGAAAATGCGGAAGTTAATAAAGCGATTCAAAACCAAGACGAAGTATATAAGTGGATAAGATCACGGCTAAAAGAAGAAAGTAATTTGAATCTAGTTGATGATTCTACAAAAAAACAAAATTTCAATGAATTTTTACTTAAGGATAGTGGTGCTGAAAAATTATATGGTCTTTTTTGGAGGTCCTTGCTTAATAAAAAATACGAAACTGCTAGCAAAATTCTAGAAATACTAAACAAAAAAATTCAAACATCAATCAATAAAGAAGAACTTAAACCTATGGTTATTTTAGCCAAAGCTAACTTAGAAAATCGTTTAAATAACTATTCAAATAGTGCAAAACTTATAAAAAATTCTTTACCCATCAAAAATTCTCACCCCAGTAAAAGAGCATTATTGCGATTGTTGCTTAAAAATTATCTTGAAAAAAAAGAATTTTTATTAGCAGATGAAACAGCTCAAATTATTTTAAGACAATGGCCAAAAGATTTCTGGGCTTGGTCGCAAAGAGCAGAAATAGCTGAAAATTTAGGTTTGAGGACCAAAGCACATATCTACTCCGCAGAAAGTTATATTGCTATGCACAAATGGTATTTCGCGATTGAACAATTAAAAATTGCCAAAACTGACAAAGAGCTCGATTTTATAACTCTGTCAAAAGTTGATTCTAGATTAAAAGAAATTGAAAAGACTTTTCAAAGAAGTTTAAAATTTTCTAGTCGGTAGTATATTGAGTGCCGCAATAAGGACAAGTTACTATTTTGGAATTACCAAATTGAAGATAAATTCTTGGATGACTATTCCATTTACTTGTATTTTCATTGGGACAGGTAATGGTTCCAGGTTGTGATTGCACCTTGCTTTGCGTTTTATGGTTAGGGGTGTCATTTGAGTTGCTCATATTAAAATTTAGACTTCCGATAACCAATGAGAAAATTTTGATGTTTTACCGGCAACAACTTCAAAAAAAAGATTTTGTAAACTTGTTGTTATAATTCCTTTTTTCCCATCACCAATTATTCTGTCATCCAGTTCCCTAACTGGCGTGATTTCGGCTGCGGTTCCAGTGAAAAAAGCTTCATCTGCGCAGTATATTTCATCTCGAGTGAGTCTTTTCTCTTTGAACTCGATACCTAATTCCTTAGCAAGCTGTATGACCGTATCCCTGGTAATTCCATCGAGACACGTTGTGAGGTCGGTTGTAAATAAAACATTTCTTTTTACAATGAACAAATTTTCACCAGCTCCCTCGGACACATAACCATCAGTGTCGAGCATTAAGGCTTCATCATAACCATTTTTGGAAACTTCTTGGTGTGCCAATATAGAGTTAATGTAGTAGCCACAGGCTTTTGCTCGGACCATCGAAGAATTTACATGATGACGGCTAAATGAAGAAGTCTTTACTCTAATTCCATTCGACAATCCATCATCACCCAAGTAGGTTCCCCACGGCCAGGCTGCTATGGATACATGAACAGAGCAGCCGTTTGGGCTTAGCCCCATTTTTTCCGAACCCAAGAAAACAATTGGGCGTAAGTAGCAGGTTTTTAGTTGATTTTTTTTAACTGTTTCAAGTTGAGCAGATTCAAGCTCTTTTTGGTTATATGGGATTTTTATTTCAAATATTTTGGCTGAATTAATTAGTCTGTTAGTGTGTTCAGCCAATCTAAAAATTGCACTTCCATTTGTGGTTTCGTAACATCTGACTCCTTCAAAAACACCCATACCATAATGAAGAGTATGGGTAAGTATATGAACGTTTGCTTCTCTCCAGGGCTTAAATTTACCATCCATCCAAATAAAACCATCCCTGTCCGACATTGATGATGCTGACATTTTTTTCTCCTAATTACTATATCTTATCCGAGCAGAGTAAAAATTACCTAATTAACCGAGTGCAGTTCTGATAATTTTCTTACAATTTTGGGTGCATCCTTAAAAACCTTTTCCCAAAGTTGATTAACGCATCTTCTTTCATTTACAAAGTTTTTCTTGTCAACCCTAACGGAATCAATTCCATTTAATCGGTATTTGTGCTGTAGAGTTCGGTATTTTCCATATATCTCGGCAATTTTTTTTGTAAGTTGCACAGGCAAGACCTTTGTTTCTGCAAAATTATGAAGTAAGTTAATATTACCAATGTTATTGGTGAATGAAGTTTGAGTTGATGAATACTTTAAAACGGTTGCTTGTACAATAAACTCAATGTCGACCATTCCTCCCTTATCGTATTTGATATCAAAAAACTCTGAGTCATTTACGTGTGATTTTGCGATTTTTTCACGCATTGAAATTATTTCTTCAAGCATATCGGTTGGGTTTCTTTTGATTTTGAGAATACTGCTCCTAATTTTCTCAAATTCATAACCGATAATTTTATTTCCCGCGCAGAACCTTGATCTAGAGACAGCTTGATGCTCCCATAACCAAGCTTTATTCATTTGATATTGAGAAAATGCATTTAACGACGTAACAAGTAAACCTGAACTACCATTTGGTCGGAGTCTGAGATCTATGTTAAAAAGGTTACCTGAAGAAGTTGAAATTGATAACCATGAAATAAATCTTTTAATCACCTTAAAGTAGTGTGAATGTTCGTTTTCGTTTAGGCGGTTTGTCAAAAAAATTAGATCTAAATCTGATGCAAAACCAAGTTCTTTTCCGCCTAGTTTACCAAAAGCTATAATTGCTATTTCAGGGTTTATCTGACTACTAATTTTCATTGTTTTAAGAACGCAAGTTAAAGTAGTGTCAATAATCAGATCAGCCAAATCCGAGAGTTGTTCCGATAACTCTTGAATATTCCACTTTTTCTCGTAATCTTGTATAAGCAGTCTAAAGAGGTTTGCGTGATGAAACTCGCGCAAAATATTGATTTGATTTTCATTATCAATTTCGGGATTTTCATGATGCAAATCAAGTTGAATATGTAAATCGTTTTTAACCTTTTCAAAGTCAATCGGATTTGTAACAAAGGTTTTTTTAAAAAGCTCATCTAAAACGGATGGATGTTTTTTTATGTAGTCACAGATCCATATTGACCCTGAGGCTATTTGAAATATTTTTTCGGTTATTGAAGGGTATTCGTCAAGCATTTTGGAATACGAGGGCTTACTTCGGAGGGATAAAATTAACTCATCAAATGAATTAGAGTAATAATTTTTTGATATGTGATTTTCGTTATTGTTAACTTTTTTGCCTAATATTTTATTTTTTTTGATATTTAAAGATTTATTAACAATTGAAACAATTTTTTTCCTATGCTTATTTATAATTTGTTTAAGCTCGTAAATATTATTCAATTTCATACTTTTGCATATTCTTTCAAGGTCATTGATCCTGATTGTATGGCATTGACTATTCGAATCATATTGAATTCTATGTTCTAAGGATCGCCAAAATTCATAGGCATTTATTACGGCAAGCTTATCTTCTGAAGAAATAAAATCAAGCCTTGATAATTCTTTTAGAGATTTTATTGTGGATTGAAATCTTAAAGATTTATGACTTCCACCCCTTATTAGTTGTTGAACTTGCACCAGAAACTCTATATCTCTGATACCACCATTTTCAAGTTTTACATTAAAAAAATACGAACTTGTTTTTTTTTCATTTGAGGAGCTGTGGTGGGTTTTAATTTTTTCATTAAGGGTTCGTAAAGAACCAACAGACTCAAAATCAAGATATGGTTTGTAAACAAATTGATCTTTTAAATCATTAAATTTTTCTGAAATTTTTGCAAATTCTGACTCTTGCTGAAGAAAAGAGGAGTTAATTACTCTAGATTTGATCCATGCAAATCTTTCCCAGTCTAAGGCGTTAGAAAAAAAATATTTTTTTAATGCATCAATACTTATGCTGTGTGGACCGAAGTTTCCATGTGGTCGAAGCCGAAGGTCTACCTTAAAAACATAGCCGTCGTCAGTGTCAAGACTCAATACGTTGGACATTCTTTTTACAACTTTAGAAAAAAATAAGGAGTTCTCTATCGATTTTTGATCTTGGCTTGATGTAATCGTATATCCATTTTCAGTATGAATAAATATTAAATCAACATCAGATGATGGATTAAGCTCATTTCCTCCGAGTTTACCCATGGCAATAACCAACAAATCGGAAATTCTATTTTTACCGCTTGGGATACCGTGCTTTTTTGATTCTATAAAAATAGAGTGGTCATATGAGGCCTGAATGCATAATTCAGCAAGACAACTGATGCTAAATAGGTTTTCCTCCAGACTTGAGAGCCTCATATAATCACGTGTCATTATTGATAGCATGCAAGAATTTCTGTACTGTCTAAGGTCTGAGTATAAATTTAAGTTCCCAGGATCTTTAATAGATTTCCATAT
>MDTC01063246.1_pt1 | contig 11175 bp, 10 predicted proteins | sample 811181 | NCBI WGS metagenome assembly MDTC01 (sample SAMN05326644, study PRJNA326480) | marine metagenome | isolation source: seawater | place: Pacific Ocean: North | collected 2011 | reverse complement strand
GCGGTCTTGAAAACCGCTGAACCGGAAACGGTTCCGGGGGTTCGAATCCCTCTCCTTCCGCCACCCTCATCCAGATGATCTTCCGCAGTGAGCAATCTTTGATTGCAGAGTAAATGTCACGAAAATTTCCACCCTCCCGTCTGCTAGGTTGTTGACTATTACCATAAAGAGAATTTTGTTTTCTAAATGGCTAGATTCCTTTTTTTGTTCTTTTTACTCTCGCCTGCCATTTCCTCCGAAAACGAACCAGCCCAAGAAGTATTTGATATCGAAAACCAGGGTGCGGTAGCGGAAGTTTTGAGAAACTCCGTCAAAGGTAAATGGACGCCCCTTACCAATAAGTCCCTCCCCTTCCATGAATTTCAACAGCGGCTGGGGTTACAGTACTTGATATACGAAAAAACTCCCTACACAGGCTGGTATGGTCAATGGGACAGCAATGACACGATCAGGAACCTTCGCTATTTCTCGGATGGGAAACTTGAGGGTCCTGTTTTCAGTTGGAAACAGAATGGAGGGAAAAACTACCAAGGCAATTACCACAAAGGAGAGAAACATGGTACCTTTACCTATTGGAATGGTGATTATCGCAAAATAAGGGAACAAACATACCGGAACGGAAAACTGGACGGCATTACTACGAGCTGGTACGGGAATGGCCAAAAAAGCTCTGTACAAACCTTTGCAGAGGGAAAAATTCTTTCCGCCACAGGTTGGAAACCGAATGGAGAAAGATGCCCGTCAACGCGTGTAGTAAATGGAATTGGCGTTCTGCTGCTTCATGACGAGCTAGAAATTGATACAGTGAAAGCTCCATCGCTTGCCGAGTATACCATTGAACGCTACGTAAATGGAAACAAGCGGGAGGAAGGCTCCTATCTCAACGGCAAAAAGGAGGGATTATGGATTTACTACCGCACGAATGGCGCTGAATTTTTCCGAGCAAAATACTCACAGGGTAAGAAACAACCTTCCTTCAACTCATCCGAAGCAATATTGCCGTAATGAGAGGTTGGACCTTTACGCCTAGCTCCGGTCCGGGTGACTATCCACTTCGGCATCTCCGATATCGTCCTCCTGCTCACTAGGCAAGCGATCATGTATTTCGCCAATTTCCTCAGGCGGAGTGGTGAATCGATTAAAGGTCTGTCTTTCCGTGGACTGAGTGAGTTTAAGCAAAAGCTCCTCGTTCTCACGATCCAAATAAAAGATTTGAAGAAGCTTGGAATGAGAATCGTTGACCAACTTTTTGGAATCATCAAAAGGCGAAAAGTATTCCGGCTTTAACTTTTTCAAATTGGCAAGAGATTCGTCGAGTTGAGGTAGAATCTTCTGCTTACGAGTGATTAGCTCCATTTCGGGGGCTGTATTCTTGGTCTTGAGCCAAGTATTTTCCTCTAGCAAAAGGGCGTGAACCTGCTCGCAGAGCAAAAGGTGATTCTTAATGACAGTTCGTGGTTCCATGAAACACTACTGATAAATCTTCAAGTAAGTCATTCCAGAGGTAGCCCCTCGGATGCCGCCTGAGGCCGGCTGTAAATACCATAGCGGTTGACTGCTTGCCTAATGGCCCTGGTATCTTCAAGTTGCTCTCTTCTCCACTTGGCCATCCCAAGTACGAAGTTCAAGTACTTGTTGTTTACCATCCCTTCACGCGCTTCTTCGCTGGTAGCGTATTCTTCGATTGAAGAGTAGGTTTCCATCGCCTGAACGTAATTGCCAAGCTTTTCCTCGCAAAGCGCGATTTGGTATAGAATGGGGATTTGCCAATGAGAGGAAGAATCGATCTCACGCAAGGCCGAATAAATCCGGTAAGCGTTAAAATACTCGTTGTTCTCGAAAAACTTGTTTGCCAAATAGTTGCCGGTTTTCTTTTTCCAGAATTTCCAGACGTTCTTTAAGCGGCTGATATTAACCTGATCCCTATCGCGAAGAGCTCTCCCCTGTTCAAGGTTGAGTATCATTTCAGGGTTGAAATCAGATTCTTTGAGCAAAACGAGGAGTTCTTTCACGGATTCTTCATCTTGGTTGAGCTGCTCATAAGTCAAAGCGAGCAAGTAATGCGCTTCCGGGACATAGTGACTTTGTGGATAAAGGGTCCCGTAAGATCGCAGGGTTTCCTTGACTTTTGCAAAATCGGCACGGGGAGTCTTGTCAAACTCTTGCTCGATATCGGTTCGTTGATCAATCGGAAGACGATTCATCTTTTCTATATCACGAAGACTCTCCCTCGCTCTCCTGTAATGAGCCAAACCTTGCTTGAACCTAACGAATGCCCGATCTGTGTCTTCAAGCTGCTCAAGCCTCCAAAGACGATCATAGAACTTGATTGCATTGTCGTAATCTTCGGCATCCATGAATGTCTCGGCAATTTCGAACATGGCTTGATTTGATTCAGCATCAGTGCGGGTTTCCATCATTTTACCCTTTTGCCTTTCCGCAAGTTCAAATGCCTCATTGCGAGGCAAGGTAAGCGTGGCGTTGATTGCGTTATAAAACTTATTCAGGGCCATACGGTGGGCGCCTAAGGACCTGTAAACCTTTCCCAGTCTGATATGTGTTTCCGGTATCGTAGGAGCCCCTCTCTTTCTACCCTCGAGCCATTTCGTAACCGAACCGAGGGAAGCCTTTAAATCAGGAATGCCTGGGGCATCCTCATGATCTTCAAAGGGGTAACGGTCGTCCGAAGCGAATTCTTCAAGGTAACGTTCGTAGGTCTTTGCTGCATCAACCCATGCCTGGTTGCGTTCATGCATGCCAATCAGTGAAAGTAAGATATCCCGACGGTAACGCTTGTGATGTGGAGCATTCAAACGGCCAAGTACCCGATTGCAGTAAGAATTGGCTCTAAACACGGACTTCGAAACTTCAGGTAAATTAGTCCCACCCGATGCCAGCCTAGTCTTCATGATAGCTTCCTCTATTTTCCCCTTCAACTCTTCATCAATACGCTCTCCCAATACCGTATACTGATCCATTTCATCAGGGCGGCGGAATTCGGGGCGCTGATTAAGGACCTCGGACTTGACAACTTCGACTGGATCCAAAGACTGCTCAGGTCTAGTTGGCAGCGGCTCAACAAAACCGGAGGATGCGGATGGAAAACTCATAGGTGCTACCAGATCGGGAAGTTCCAGTAAATCCACTTCCCGTAAAAGATCCTCCAATGTTGCATTCGTATAATCCACGCTGGGAAGCGGTTCCATGGTACGAATTAAAGGAGCCGTCGCTTTGGGGGGTTGGGGAGGTGTAACTTCAGGAGATGCCTCCAAAGCCGGGCTTGTTTCAGGCAAAGCCAAATCATCTTCATTCACGGCAGAATCCAAAAGGGGCAAAGAAGATGGCGGATCAACCCTTTCAAGCAAGTTATCCGGTACTAATTCATTTTTAAGACGGAAGGATTGATCGCCTCCCTTGTCCGGCGCTACCGTCGATGGCGTAAGATTTTCGGTACCCAAACCATCGCGCGGGCCATCATAAGACGAAGGAAGTTCCTGGGGGGAGGAATTTCTTTCCATGTCGTCAAGTAATGCATCAATTCCGTTGATAACATCTTCAAGCGACTTCTCCTGTACGATTCCTGCATCCTGCCCAAGAAGAGTGGAAAAGGATACTAAGAAGCAAAGACTGACGGAAAGCCCGAGTGCTTTGGTGTATCGGAAATAAACGTCATTCATCGCTTGATCCTCCTGTAACTTGACTTGTTTGTCATCCTCATCCCGTCAGGTGCGATCGTGTAAGGTGGAACGAAAGGCGCGGAATTAAGAGAGGAGGAAGTACCTCCGACATTGGAGCTTTCAATGAGTCGCAAGAGCTCGTCTGTTGAATCTGCACCAAAAGGATCAACCGCATCGAAGGGGTCTGATAAGGGCAAAATATCAGGCGGCACTACCTGAGGTAAGAAGGGTGGTGGTGGAATCGGCTCCGATGCAATCGATGCATTAGCGTCTCTCGGTGAAGCGGCTGGTGAAAATGGGTTGGAAGCGGTAGAGTTTGCTTCTGCATTCGATCCGGAGGCAGTTGATCGAGAGCTCTTGTCCCCAAGAGAAACGATAAGGCTGAACCTGTCCACGGAAGCTGGCGTGATCGAAAAACGCAGAGGGGCTGGTTTCCCGAAGGACAAATAAGTTGGGCGCTCGGGGGGAGGGGCATCGAAACGCTTGGTTTCGATCCCTTGCAAAGCGAGACAACTAAACAGAAGAAGGAATACCGAGATGCTGAATGCCCTTCGAGAAAGAATGTTGATGTTTTTTTCCATGAGATGATTAATCATTTCTTATAATCGGACCAAAATCATGGGACTTTACCGGAAATTGTTTTTTTTCTTGAGCCGGAAGCTCAATGCCGGATTGGTTTTCCCGGTGAACTTGAAGAAGATCATTCATTGTGTGGACGTCAAGGGGGTGAACTTGACTAGAGTCAAAGACGGTAGCGGTGATCCGAAAGGGGTCTCCGTAGTTCTGCAGGCATTCTTTGGATTGAGCCCAAACGGCATATGGATTGGACAATGCCTCACCAGTACGGGTAGCTACTTCGATTGCCTGCAGAATGACCGATTCCTCACATTCAGGGAAGTTACAGTTGTAATTGATGTGCAAATCACACGGATGATTGTCGACAATATGCTGAAATACTGGAATTGAGGCAACTTCGTCACCCGCTAAACTTTCCGGTCTCCACAGGATAGATACACCCTCCTCCATACAGGTTCTGGCAATAAGTTCGCTATCGGTCGAAACCACAACTGCCTCAATTGCAGAGCATTTGATTAATTTTCGAACGGCTCTAAGCACCAAAGGTTCCCCTCGGTAGGGAAGCAGGTTTTTGTAGGTTAGGCGCTTGCTGCCAATTCTTGCGATCACGGAACCAACAATTCTCATTTCATCAGAATAACTGAAAAGTAAGTTGGCTTGCAAGACGCATGTAAAAGAGAGGTTTCAGCTTGGAATGCTCCGCTTAATTTGGTTTGCTCTTGTGATGAGTCTGATTCCTTACTCAAGGCAAAGCATAAGCGAGGAAGACATCGTCGCAATCAACCAGGTGATGAGGTCTGATTTTCTTACGCAAGGCCCCAAAATTGATGAATTTGAAAATGAATTGTCATCTTGGTTCGGAGTTGAGCATGCCATTACCTGCTCGAGTGGGACAGCAGCGCTTCATCTTGCTTATGCGGCGGTTGGAGTAAACGAGGAAAGTCTTGGGATCGTTCCAGCCATCACTTTTTCTGCAACTGCCAATGCCTTGCGCTACCAATCTGCCCAAGTTATGTTTTGCGACGTTCAAGCCGAAACCGGATTGATCGACTTGGGATCTCTTCAACATTGCCTTGAGCAAGTCGACGAAAAACAAAAAGAGAAAACCAATCTGATTGCCCCCGTTTCTTTTGCAGGATGCGTTGCTCCACTCGAGGAATGCAAAACCTTGGCGGATAGGTATGGATTTTCCTTGGTTGAGGATGCCTCTCATTCCCCTGGAGCATGGAAAACCGATGCTTCCGGTTCCAAGATCAAAAGCTCTTCGGGCGAGTGGGCGGATGCTTCAACATTAAGCTTTCACCCGGTCAAGCACCTATGTTGCGGGGAAGGAGGAGCGGTATTAACCAACTCCTCTAGCCTAGCAGGGCTTGCCAAAAGATTAAGAACCCATGGAATATGTCGCCCATTCGAAGAAAGCCATGATACTCCGTGGCGTTACGAACAAGAGGATCTTGGTTGGAACTATCGTTTGACTGACTTACAAGCCGCCCTCGGGATTTCACAATTAAGAAGATTGGACGAATTCCTCACCCGCAGAAGAGCCTTGGCTTCGAGGTACTGCGAAATTCTTAGGGAAAGTCCTTTTTCAGATCATTTTGATGTTCCCGCCCCGGACCCAGGAAATGCTTGGCATTTATTCATCATCCGCTTCAAAGAGGAAGGAAGACGAGATCTCGCTCACAAATTCCTCAAGAAAAAGGGGATCTTGAGCCAAGTTCATTACGTTCCTCTCTATCGGCACCCATACTATCATGATCAGAATGAAGAAATTCGTTTACCAGGTGCGGAAAAATATTTTTCAGGCTGCCTCAGCATACCTCTTTTTCCCGACTTATCCTTGGATGATCAAGACCGGGTGATCGATGAAATCAGCAATTTTATCCGACAATTCGAATGACCGGGGAATGGGCAGCTAAAAAGACCGAGGGATATCTCGCGTTGAAAGGCTTCGATAAAACCGTTGGCAAATATGGCTTAAGTTCAATCCGGATGGAGGATTCGGCACCTATTATGAACTGGCGAAACTCTCAACTCTCGGCCCTGAGGCAAAGTAAACCCCTTACGCCAGTTGAACAGCAAGCATACTTTGAGAATATCGTACGACCTCAATTCTCGGAAGAACAACCGAAACAGGTTCTCCTACGCTTCACCCATCAAGATAAGCTCATCGGTTATGGTGGAATTGTTCACTTAAACTGGCCGGACTGCAGGGGAGAAGTATCATTTCTCCTCGATCCCCATCGCTCGACCGACGAATTATTTTACCTTGAGGAGTGTAAGGTATTCATGGGACTGCTTATGGAATGCGCCTTTCTCGTACTACGGCTTAATAAAATAAGCACGGAAGCTTATTCTCACCGAAAGTTCCATATCCAAGCCCTCGAGAGCTCGGGGTTTACCAGGGAAGGAATCTTGCGGGAACAAACTCTAGTTGAGGGGAAATGGGTGGATGCGGTCGTCGCCTCTTGCCTTAGATCCGAATATATTGAGAAGATGAGGCGTGAGCAGGAATGACAAGTTCCCGACCCGTTATCATTCTCACCAGCCTCTCGGCTAAAATCTCCCTCTACAACCAGGTTTTGAAGTCTGCCCGACTATTTGACGGTCGATCTCTGCTTATTGGAATCGATTGTGATGAAAACTGTCAGGCTGCCCCGAATGTAGAGTCCTTCTTTCATTCCAGACCGATCAACGAAATGGAGGACGATAGCATGATCGAATACTTTGTTTCTCTGGGAACGACTCACCTCATACCGACAAGGGATCAAGAGCTTCCTTTTTGGTCGTCAAAGAAAAAACTTCTCCACGAAAAGGGCGTTCGGGTTATGATCTCAACCGAAAGAGCGATTCGCTTGTGCCAGAACAAACTATTATTCTCCCAATCATTCGAGAAATTACCCGTGCCCGCAATTCCAGCTGCACGAAGTCTTTCGTCGCTATCCGGTAATAATTTTGTCGTAAAGGAAGAACTTGGCTCCGGCTCTCACTCCATTGGCATCAACCTATCCGACAAAGACGCCCTAACACACGCTGAAAACTTAGTTCAACCGATCTTTCAGCCAATGGTCTACGGGCCTGAATTTTCGGCCGAAACATGGATTGACTCATCGGGATCGTGCCACGGTATGTTGTTGCGTTGGCGGACTAAAATCGTTGACGGAGAAGCCCATGAATCGGAAACCTTTCGCAACGCCGAATGGGAATCCCTCATGCAAACTTCATTGGAGAGCATACCCGGACTGTACGGGCACGTTCTGGCACAAGCAATCGTTGACCCTGACATGGGACCGAGAATGATAGAAATAAATCCTCGCTTAGGAGGCGCCAGCCCATTGGCATTGGCTGCGGGACTCAATTCAATTGAGTGGTTTCTTCTCGAGACTGCGGGTCGTCAGGCGGAAATACCCAATAAGCCCATCCTTAACAAAAAGCTAAGATTAAGGAAGATAGACGGCGTGGCTAATATCTTCTGAAACACTTTCATTCTCGACAGCAAAGACTACGCACTTAACTTTATAACCTCATGCAGGCCAAAACTATTGCCATTGCAAATCAAAAGGGAGGAGTTGGGAAAACCACCACAACCGTTAACCTCGCGAACGCATTAGCCTTGTTCGGTCTCCCCACTCTGATCGTGGACATGGATCCTCAGGCTAACGCCACGAGTTCCCTAGGCTTGGAAAAAAAACCGGGTGCAGGAATCTACGAACCTCTTCTTTCTGGAAAGGATCTCTCCGGTCGAGTGATTTCAACGGGTAGGAATAACCTTTGGATTGTTCCTTCTGAACTTGATTTGGCTGCTGCGGAGCTTGAACTCAGCGGACAGACGGACTACTTGGTTAAGTTACGCTCATCCCTGAGCGTTTTGTCGAAAAATTATGGACTGGCAGCAATTCTCATCGATTGCCCCCCTACTCTCGGGCTACTATCAATGAATTCACTCTGTGCGGCAGACTATCTATTGGTAACACTGCAATCCGAGTATCTGGCCCTGGAGGGCCTAGGCCAAATTGCAGGCGTAGTAGAGCAAATCAAAGATTCCGGGGCCAATCCGAACTTAAGCTTGGGAGGAATCGTAATGACGATGTACGACAACCGTACTCGTCTTTCGTATGAAGTTTGGCAGGAGGTCAACCAGCATTATCCTAAGGAAATATTCGGTACCGCAATCCCGAGAACAGTCCGCCTAAGCGAAGCTCCCAGTTTTGGGCAAACTATTTTCGAATACGATCCCGATGGGCAAGGATCGAAAGCCTACTTGGCCTTCGCGAAGGAAGTTCAGGCCCGTTTTTTTGCGCCAAACCAAGGGTAATGAATTTTTTGGGCAAGCTCGCTTCTTCGCTTGGTAAAAAAAGGAAACCTTCCACACCTTCCGGGAACCCAAGTAAAGACATAGCGGATTTCCAAAAAGAAATTGGTTACCGATTCAAGAATCCTTCCTTGCTCATCCAAGCGTTGACTCACCCTTCCTTCCACGAACACAAAAAGGATAAACCGAACAACCAGCGCTTGGAATTTCTCGGCGACTCGATTCTCGGCGCGATTTTAGCAGAGGAACTTTTTCACCTTTTCCCAGAGGGGGATGAAGGGTTCTTGAGTAGAAACAGGGCAGTTCTCGTGCGTGGAAGTTCGCTCGCCAAATTGGCCAAAACCATCAATTTGGGATCATATCTCCTAATGAGTCCGTCCGAAAAAAAGAACTTTGGAAACCAAAGGGAATCGACACTCGAAGATGGGATTGAAGCGTTGATAGGCGCCATTTTTCTGGATGGAGGATTGACTACCGCAAAGGAACGAGTACTGGAGTGGCTAGGAAGTCTAAAGCCTCTACTCGATGAAACTCAGGTCAAATTCAACCCTAAAGGTCGCCTTCAGGAGTTTGTTCAGGCTACGCGCCCTCAAGATAAAATCCGCTACAAGCTCGAACGAGAGAGCGGTCCCCCACACAAAAGGAAGTTTGAAATCAAAGCGACGATTGGAAGCGAGAATTTCGGGCGGGGAGAAGGAAAAAGCAAAAAGGAAGCAGAGGAAGCCGCTGCACTCGTGACCCTGAAATTATTGGGGGAAAAAGTTGAAAAAAAACTTTTCACCGATTGTAAGACAGGGTGAAGCGCATTCTTATTCCCCAGGCTCAAAACGCCCATTTCCATTCATCTCTTCCTGAAGCAGCCTCAGCGGCAAATGCGGCAAACGAGATTTTAGTTTCCGGGAACTCCATTGCCATTCTCCTGGATGATAGCCTACCAAAAACAGAGGAATGGGCTGAGGATACGACTGCGTTAATCGAAGAAGTTCAACCGACACTGACCGTCGACTTTCATACTTTCGACTTCCCCCCTTCAGAATCAAACCCAGATTCCTTCGAGCGATCCTGCGACAGACTCGCAACTCTTTCCAGTCTCCTGAGCATCGCCAAGAAAAAGAACGCTAAGCGGAAGGAACTTGTCCTTATCGCAACAACACCCGATGCCGTAACGGGGCCATGCCCATTTCTGGATGAAAGGCAGGAATCCGAATTGTTCTTTGCTCCGGGCATAAAGATGGATTTCGATCAATTATGTAGATCAATCGGAGAGAAGCTTGGATATTCATCCGAAATTCTATGTGAAGAGCCTGGTCAGTATTCGGTACGAGGAGGCTTGGTGGATATTTATCCTATAAATGGTAGGGAACCGATAAGAATTGATTTTTTTGGAAACGAAATCGAAGAAGTCCGCTCCTTTGACCCGACTTCACAAAGAACGACTGGTCTACTTTCCGAAGCAACGGTGGCATCCTCCACAACTTCGCAACCGATGGGAAGAGAAGGTGAATTCTTTCACTACCTAAAAGTGGCTGCAACTTGGATTCTCAGAGAGCCTGAGCAACTTGTCTCGCGCTTCCCCCTATCCTTTCACGAAGCAGAAAGAAAGCAGGAAGCCAAAGCTAACTTTTCCATGTCGTGGGAAACTACGAAGAGCAACCATTTTGTCGGAACGAGTGAAATTGACGGGGGTTCTGGAATTTTCGAAAACTGCAAAAAGATCAAGGCCGAAGTTTTCAATTTATCGGACTTTCGAACTCCGCCGGACCATTCCTCCCTCAGCCTTGAAAGGCTTGAAAATGAGAAATTTCTACGCACCAGCTTTCTCTTTCATTTGCTTGAAAGACAAAAAGCCGGACACGAAATTGTAATCGCAGCGGGAGCGGAAGCGGAAAGAAAAAGAATTGAGGAAATAATAAGGGAGGAAAACTCACTGCAAAAGCTGCTACCCCGATTTATTCCAATTGGGTTGAGGGAGGGATTTCTCGCAGGCCCCGGAGAACCGAGCAATTGCTTTTCCATGCTCAAAATTGCGCCCGAGAAAGGAATCGTTCTCGCAACGGCCCGCGAAATCCTCGGACGGGAAAGAAGTAGACGTACGGTTCGCACAAGAAAGGCTCTCGTTCGAAAGAAGGACGTTGATCATGCCCTAGATTTCTCCGAACTCGTGGATGGGGACTGCCTCGTGCACCACCAGCATGGGATATGTCAGTTCGTAAAAATGGGAAAGATTGATGGGGACGGACAAGAAGAAGAAGCCATAACTCTTGAATTTTCGGATAGCGTTCTCCTCCACGTGCCATTACAGGAATCCCACCTCCTCTCCCGCTACGTAGGCCTACAAAAAACAAAGCCAAAACTGGCCAAACTGGGAGGGAAGGCGTGGGCGAAGACAAGGGAGGCCGCCGAAATGGCCGCATTGGATTTGGCGGCAGACCTTCTCAGGTTACAAGCGACGCGTGAAACTCAATCGGGATATGCTTTTGCACCAGACGAGCAGTGGCAAAAGGAATTTGAAGACGCCTTTCCCTTTACCGAGACTCCCGATCAACAAAAAGCCATCGACCAAACCAAGTCTGACATGGAAAAGGAACAGCCAATGGATCGCCTCGTATG
>MDTC01193054.1_pt1 | contig 11178 bp, 7 predicted proteins | sample 811181 | NCBI WGS metagenome assembly MDTC01 (sample SAMN05326644, study PRJNA326480) | marine metagenome | isolation source: seawater | place: Pacific Ocean: North | collected 2011 | reverse complement strand
GAGTTAATTCTTACTCGGCTACATGCTGGAGGTAAATTTAGTAAAGGAAATTACAAATATTCGGGTGGCTTGCACGGCGTCGGCGTTTCAGTAGTAAATGCTTTATCAAAAAGTTTAGAAGTAGTAGTAAAACGAGACGGGAAAGTTTTTTCCATGGAGTTTGCTGATGGAGAGAAATTATCTGACCTCAAACAGATAGATACGGTCGGGAAAAGGAACACCGGCACTACTGTTCGTTTTATTGCGAACGAAAAATACTTTGATTCGATTAAAATTTCAATATCGAAACTCAAGCATGTCTTGAGAGCGAAAGCTGTTTTATGTTCAGGCTTAAAAGTTGAGTTTGTGGATAAGAGTTCGGGTGCAAATCCGTCTACAGGAGAAGTGTGGTTTTATCAGGACGGTTTGGTTGATTACCTCACTCAATCGACGGCTGATTGGCAAGTTCTCCCAGTTGAACCATTTAGTGGGTCAGTAGAGGAGAATGGTGAGGCAGTCGATTGGGCGGTCCAATGGTTGCCCGAGGGAGGGGAGATAACTGCCGAAAGTTACGTTAATCTTATTCCCACGCCTCAAGGTGGAACCCATGTCGCCGGACTGAGAACTGGGCTTCTTGAAGCATTACGTGAGTTTTGTGAGTTTCGTAATTTGCTCCCACGTGGACTCAAGTTGACTGCTGAGGATGTTTGGGAAAAATGCAGCTTCGTTTTATCCAGTAAGCTACTTGATCCTCAATTTTCTGGACAAACAAAAGAACGGCTATCTTCGCGTCAATGTGCAACTTTTGTTTCTGGGATTGTGAAGGACTCATTCAGTTTATGGCTCAATCAACATACTGATGAAGCTGATTTGATAGCAGAACTTTGTATTAGTAATGCTCAGTCTCGATTAAAAGCCAGCAAAAAAGTGGCTCGAAAAAAAATTACTGCAGGTCCAGCGCTCCCGGGCAAATTAGCCGACTGCTCGACTCAAGATGTTATGTCCGGTGAGTTGTTTTTAGTAGAGGGAGATTCCGCAGGTGGCTCAGCCAAACAAGCTCGTGATCGGGAATTTCAAGCGATTATGCCTCTGCGTGGAAAAATATTGAATACATGGGAAATTGACTCTGGAGAAATACTCGCCTCACAGGCTGTACATGATATCGCGGTCGCATTAGGTGTTGATCCGGCAACCGCAAATATTGATGGGCTGCGATATGGGAAGATATGTATTTTAGCTGACGCAGATTCCGATGGGCTGCATATAGCGACACTTTTATGTGCGCTTTTTGTGAGACATTTCCGTTCGGTGGTCGAAGCAGGCCATATATATGTTGCAATGCCTCCACTTTATAGAATTGACGTCGGTAAAGAAGTCTTTTACGCCCTCGACGAGGAAGAAAAAGATCGAACGCTTGACCGGTTAAGTACTGAGAAGCGGACGGGAAAGATTAACGTGCAACGTTTTAAGGGTTTGGGAGAAATGAATCCTCTGCAATTGCGAGAAACTACAATGGCTGTTGATACTCGTAGATTGGTTCAATTGACTATAGACGACGACGCTGAGTCTCGTGCTAAAAAAAGCACTTACGAGGCAATGGATCTTTTACTAGCAAAAAATCGGTCGGCCGACCGCAAAAAATGGCTCGAAAACAGCGGGCATGGCGCAGATTTAATCACCTAAATTAGGAACTCAAATTTATATTATCAATACGATAGAAACAAGGTATATAAAGCGAGATCTTTTAGTTTGAGAATTGAAAAATGAATGAAGAAATCACCATAAATGAAGCTGGTATCGAGCAGATTCAGCTGACGCGATACACTGAAAAAGCATACCTCAATTATTCGATGTATGTGATCAATGATCGGGCCCTCCCTAACGTGGGCGACGGTTTGAAACCCGTTCAAAGGCGCATCATTTATGCAATGTCAGAGTTGGGATTAAAAGCATCTTCAAAATTCAAGAAATCGGCACGGACTATTGGTGATGTAATTGGTAAATTCCATCCGCATGGAGATTCTGCTTGTTATGAAGCTATGGTCTTAATGGCTCAGTCATTTACTTACCGATATCCTTTGGTTGATGGGCAGGGTAATTGGGGATCGCAAGACGACCCGAAATCTTTTGCGGCGATGCGTTATACTGAGTCGCGTCTCAAAAATTATGCTGATGTGCTTCTTGGTGAGCTCGGTCAAGGCACCGTAGATTGGCGGATGAATTTTGATGGTACTCTCGAGGAGCCAAAAATTCTGCCAGCTCGGTTGCCAAATGTTTTACTAAATGGGGGAACAGGCATTGCGGTTGGGATGGCTACTGACATTCCTCCGCACAACTTAAAAGAAGTAGCTGAAGGGTGCCTCTATATCCTCGACAATCCCAAAGCCACAGTAAGCGACTTATGCTCTATTATTAAGGGTCCCGATTATCCAACGAAAGCGGAACTGACAACACCTCGTGAGGATATTTTAGAACTGTATAAAAATGGGAGAGGCTCCTTAAAAGCGCGTGCTATTTTTAAAAAGGAACACGACGATATTGTCATTACCGCTTTGCCCTATCAGGTTTCGGGTGCCAAAGTGCTCGAGCAAATCGCCTCTCAAATGCAAAAGAAAAAATTGCCAATGATTGTGGATTTGCGGGATGAGTCTGATCATGAGAATCCAACAAGAATCGTATTAGTTCGAAAATCAAATCGAGTTGATATTGACTCGGTAATGTCACACCTTTTCTCAACGACTGATCTTGAGAAAAGTTACCGTGTAAACTTTAATATGATAGGCAATGACAGCCGTCCACAAGTAAAGAACTTAACAGTTATACTCAAAGAGTGGTTGCAATTTCGTCAAGCTACAGTCAGACGTCGCCTACAATACCGCTTGGATAAAATAATCGTTCGGCTACATATTCTTGAAGGCCTGATGGTTGCTTTTTTGAACATAGATGAAGTTATTAGAATTGTACGAACAGCAGATGAACCTAAGTCTGCTCTAATTCAGAAGTTCCAAATTAGTGAACAACAAGCTGAAGCGATTCTTGACCTTAAGCTTAGACAATTAGCAAAATTAGAAGAGATCAAGATAAAAAGTGAGCAAGATGATCTTGGTACTGAACGTAAGAGTATCGAGCTTCTGCTCAGTTCAGACGCAAGACTAAAAACGCTTATTAAAAATGAGATTAAAGAAGATGCTGAACGATTTGGCGATGACCGAATTTCTCCGTTAGTCGTAAGGGAGGACGCAAAAGCTTTTGATCCGACACAAATTTTGTCGTCGGACCCCATCACGATTATTCTCTCGTCCAGTGGATGGGTTCGAGCTGCAAAGGGCCACGATATTGACCCTAAAACCCTTTCTTATAAAGCTGGGGATTCATTTCTCCAAGCCGCTGCGGGCAAGATTAATCAGACGGCAGTTTTTCTTGATTCTACGGGAAGAAGTTACTCACTTTCCGCACACTCTCTGCCCTCAGCTCGTGGCCAAGGAGAGCCTCTTTCCGGTAAGGTCAACCCACCGTCTGGAGCAACGTTTGAAGGCGTTCTAATCGGGGATGAGAACTTAGAAGTATTACTTACAACTGACGCGGGATATGGCTTTGTCAGTACGATTCAAAACCTCTTTAGCAAGAATAAATCCGGCAAATCAATTCTTCGCGCGCCTAAGGGTAGTAAAGTGATGGCTCCTGTAATGGTCGATAATTACAAGGAAGGTTTGGTTGTTTCAGTTACAAATGAGGGAAGAATGCTCGTATTCCCTTTGAAGTCTCTTCCGAGATTGGCAAAAGGCAAAGGCAATAAAATAATAAGTATACCGTCTGCTCGAGTCGCGGAGCGTATTGAGTTTGTAGTGGCTGTAGAAGTTCTAAACCTAAACGATTCTCTTGTAATTTTCTCGGGAAAGCGTCACCACAATTTAAAGCCAAGTGATCTTGCTCACTACGCCGGCGAGCGTGGCAGGAGGGGCAATAAGTTACCGAGAGGTTTTCAGAATGTTGATAAAATTGAGGTTGTGCCAAAAGTCCCACGCGTTTAGTTGTCAATATCACTTAAATTAAAAAATCATTTATTTTTCTTTATTGGTGCGCCCACAATTTACGTAATTCGCAAGATTGAGTTTCAAGGACGGTTTTATATTCAGTCATCGGTTCAAGGCCGAGATAAAGGCTGGAAGATGAAGAGTCCTTAGAAAACTCTTCAGCATCGATTCTGCTGCCGTCTCCAGCCGCCTTAAAGCATGGCTGGGTTATAACAAAGCCGTTATCAGGTGCTTGCGAGCAAATTTCGCGCGTGTGATCAAGCATTACGCCGCTTAACGTTGTTTGCTTATTTGTAAACGGCGAATAAAACCTAAGGATTTCAGATGATGTGTGCGCGCCAAGCGTAAATTTTGCGGCTATTTTTTCAGCTTTTTCTGTTTCATCAACGCTGCTAGAGCTTGAGCATACGGCCGGTATAAGCATCTGGAATAATTGACCTGCGCAAAGAGCATAGAATGCTTGTTCTTCGCATGTCATCTTTTCATTGAAAAATAACAGTGTTTCCCCTTCATGACAGTAACTTACGTCGGAACTATAAAGCTCTGCAATTTGGCTTGTGTAGAAATAGAATTTGTTTAAAAGAAGTTTAATTTCGGTTTCGTGCCTAGTGGAGGATAAATACTCAAAATTTGCAAGTCTTATGCACAACAAGCTGAACTCTAGGTTTGCAGTCGTGCTTGGTAAAGATTGATAATCAATTTGGTCAGATTTATGTTTCGCATAATTAAGGCGATCCAGAAATGTATTTTGTGAGAGAAATTTAGCGGTTGTGTTGTATTGGCTTACTAATTGTGAAATTTCATTTGCCTCATTAGGAACTGCACAGGTCTCTATATTGCCTTTTCGAATACTGCTTATCGAGTACGCCAGCAGATTGAGTGGAAAGACAATTAGATAGCGGAAATACGTTGTAGTAAGTGCCGCTCCGACGAAAATAAGTACTATTGTTGCGAGCGCGACCAACAAAAGGTTATCAATCATTCCGACCTCAATGTAATTCAAATTGAGTGTCAATCTAACTAGGCCCGCAGTTGAATCAGCAAGTAAGATGGGAGCTCTAAAAATTTTTAAGTCGTCTCGCAAAGTATATGGTATCGGTATTATTGGAGACAGAGGATTTTCGGTATTCTCTGCGACAGCGATTATGTCGCCATCGACATTAAGAACTGCGAGCTCCCTTACGCCTGAGTCCCGAATCAAAGAAGCAAGGACGACGTTCATACTTACCATATCGTTCGCTAGTACAAATTCCGTCATCTGAATTGCCGTTTGTTGGGATAGGGATATTCCTAAGCTTTCTGCTTGTCGGTGAAGAAGGTTTTGCATGATTGTGCTTGAAATTAACCAGAACGAGCACATAGCTAAAACCAGAAGTAGGCTAACTGAAATTGAAAACCTTGTAGAGGTAGAAGAAAGCCAATTTAATTTAGAATTGTCATTCTTAGCCATAATAAGATATCTCTCCAATGCGATTCAGCAGCGACTTTGATTTTTTAAATTACTAAACTCTGGTTTTGCTCGGGGCTCCTGGATCTTCCCTAACGAGTGTTGGGACCAGATAGCCAGACAACAAGCCTCTGAGCTCCTCCATAATTTCCTTTGCTTTATGCTCTGTTACTGCGAAGTGCTGAGTGCCTTGCACTGCATCTGGCATATGCAAATAGTATGGCAATATATTTTGTGAGAAAAGCTTTTTGCTTAAAGCGGCAAGAGTTGATGATTTATCGTTTATATTAGCGAGTAGAACACTTTGATTTAGTAGCAAAACTCCTGCTTTATGCAGTTTAGCGAATGCGTGCTCTGTTATTTTTGTTAATTCATTTGCATGGTTACAATGTGTAACTAATACAATTTTAAGTTTAGAATTTTTAAATTTTTCCAATATTTCTTTAGTTATTCTTTGCGGGATAACAATCGGTAAGCGGGTGTGAATTCTTAACGTTGCGACATGAGAGATGCCCTCGACTTGATTGATCAGCCAAGCGAGGCGACGATCAGACAATGCAAGTGGATCTCCTCCACTGAAAATAACTTCTTCTATATCTTTATTCCGGTGGATATAATCAAATGTTTGTTCCCATTCAATCTGTGACGGGGAGTTAGTTTGATAATCGTAATGGCGTCGAAAGCAGTAGCGGCAATTTACTGCGCAATGCGGCGCGGTTATTAATAGCACCCGGTTTTTATACTTGTGGAGGAGACCAGTCTCAGGCGTAAATTGGGCCTCTTTAAGAGGGTCATGAGAGTGTGATGTTGAGTGTGAGTTTTCGTCAACTTTGGGTAAGATTTGGGCTAAGATAGGGTCATCCCAGTCTCCTGGCCTTATTAGCGCCGCAAACTGGCGAGGTACCTTTAAGGGGAAAATTTGAGTTGCTAATTTACTGAATCGGGAGTTTTTCGGATCTAATTTTGCAATAGCAATTAGCTCATTGGGATTAGTAATGAGATCGGATAGTGATTTTTGCCAGTTATCTAGGTGATATGGGTGAGGTATTGCTAAATTTGTCATTTCCTTCCTTACCAATGGACCTAAAAATCAATTTTAGTGTCATAATAGAGCGTATTAATTAGATGTCCCATAACGACGGCTTCGATAGGTCGTTAGTTTAGCAGAGATTGAGAGAGGGAACGATGGCAAATTTTTCGACAAGTGAGTTTAAGTCGGGTTTAAAAGTTTTAATAGATGGTGAACCTTGTTCAATTCTTGAAAATGAAGTAGTAAAACCAGGTAAAGGCCAAGCATTTAATAGGGTAAAATTTAGAAACCTGCGTAACGGAAGAGTTTGGGAACGAACGTTCAAGTCCGGAGAATCAGTCGAAGCTGCAGATGTTTTAGAAATCGAGATGCAGTATCTATATTGCGACGGAGAGTTCTGGCATTTCATGAAAACCGACGATACCTTTGACCAAGTAGCAGCTGACTCTACGGCAACATCGGAAGTTAAAACATGGCTTAAAGAAGAAGAGCTTTATACTGTAATTTTGTGGAATGATGCTCCAATTTCAGTAACGGCTCCCAACTTTCTCGAGCTTGAGGTGGTTGACACCGACCCCGGTCTAAAAGGTGATACCGCTCAAGGCGGGACGAAGCCTGCGACCCTGAGTTCTGGTGCGGTCGTTAAGGTACCGTTATTCGTCAATATAGGCGATGTGCTACGCGTCGATACCCGTAGCAGCGAATATCAGAATCGCGTCGGGAAATGATTGGAATAGCAATAGAATGAGACCGAAGGAGTCGGAGGAATACTGGCGCTCTGAAGTGCCTTTAGAAACGCTCAAAGCGCGCGCACAATTACTTAGGACAATTCGTAATTTTTTTGAATCGGTTCAGGTGCTTGAGGTGGAAACACCCATACTTGCAAGCAGAACTGTGACTGATGTTCACATTGATTCTTTCGAAGTGACGCCTTTTGATTATGAAAGGTCTCTGCAAAGAGAGGGCTATCTGCAAACATCTCCAGAATATCTAATGAAGCGTCTGTTAGCTGGTGGAAGTGGCTCGATTTACCAAATTAGCAAAGCTTTTAGAAGGGACGAGCCGAGTAGACTCCACAATCCTGAGTTCACTCTATTGGAATGGTATCGAGTTGATTTTACACTGGATGCATTAATGGACGAGGTTGAGTCTCTGGTGAAGTTAGTTCTACCAGAGAAGAAATATCCGATTGCCCGTGTGAGTTATGCGAGCTTGTTTCAAAAATATTTAGGAATTGATCCGCATACGATTACCTTAGAGTCTCTAAGGGCTGAGACATGTAAGAAAATTGACTTAGGGTCGGAAGATTTAGCACGTGAGGACTACACTCAACTTTTATTTGCGAAATGTATTGATCCAAATATTGATGGTCTCTGTTTTATTTTTGATTATCCGAAAGATCAGGCGGCGCTAGCTGAGATTGTAAACGATGCGGAAGGGCGATCGGTGGCCAACCGTTTTGAATTACTTTGCGGCGATCTTGAGTTGGCAAACGGTTATTCGGAGTTACGCGATCCTGCCGAGCAGCTCCGTCGGTTTACGGAGGACCTGAAAGGCCGTTCGGTGCGAGGTTTGAAGAAACTTATACCAGACGAAAGGCTGATATCGGCTCTCGAATCGGGCTTGCCGGCCTGCAGTGGAGTAGCGTTAGGGGTTGATCGTTTGCTAATGGCTAAACTTGGCGAGGATTCAATTGACCGCGTTATTACCTTTACAACACCTGAAGCTTAGAGAAAGAACTGCTAATCGCAGGTCTCCCGAATTAATTTGTTAATATAAATTTGCCTTAATTTTTTCGTAATTGCGCCCGGCGTCCCATCACCAAGCGGTCGACCATCGAGATGCGTCACAGGAACGACAATTTGGGTCGCGCTTGTTATAAAAGCCTCATCGGCTGAGATCGCTTCCTGTAATGTAAATAACCTCTCCTCTATTTCGAATCCCTCACTTGATTGCATTTCTAACAATGTACGTCTTCTTACACCAGGCAAAATTCTGTTTGAGAGCGGTCGGGTGATTATTCGTCTGTCCTTTACGATGTATGCGCTAGACGACACGCCTTCAGTAATATAGCCGTCTTCCACCATCCAGCCTTCTTTTGCATTGCGGCTGTGGGCGTCTTGTTTTGCGAGGCATTGCCCAAGAAGGTTGATCGACTTAATATCGCGGCGTTTCCAGCGAAGGTCTGTCGTACTAACCACTGAAATTCCCTCGGCCGAATCTTTTGTATCTATAATTGGAATATCCATGACAAACGCGACGATAGACGGAGTAGTATCGTTTGGAAATATAAAGTCTCTTTCGGCAATTCCACGAGTAATTTGTAAGTAGACTATTCCTTCTTTAAGTCGATTTATTTTTATAAGTTTATTCAGAATTGATATTAAATCGGCGTCTGAAAAACAAAAATTTATTTGGAGCTTATCTAAACTTATTCTCAATCGATCAAGAAAATACTGACGATCAGCCATTCGGCCATTGAGAATAGGGACGACTTCATATACTCCATCACCGAAAATAAATCCGCGATCAAATATTGAAATCTTTGCGTTCTCCTTAGCCAAGTATTCACCATTAATGTACACCGTTTCTGTCATACGCCTACGCTCTCAATTTGATAAAACGTTAATCATTTAAACTGCTTCGCAAAATTTATTAATTCTTCTCCGTCGAGTCGTTGGGTCGTCCAACCATCCATTGGTGTTGCGCCTATGGAGTGATAGAACTTTATTGATGGTTCATTCCAATCAAGTACTGACCACTCAACCCGAGTGCAATTCATTTCTACTGCGAATTTAGCGAGACAGGAAAGAAGCGCTTTTCCATATCCACAGCCTCTTTTTTCTGGCGTGACATAGAGGTCTTCTAAGTAAATTCCGGGCCTGCCGGTGAACGTAGAAAAATTGTGAAAATATAACGCATAGCCCACTGGATCGCCCGATAGTTCACCGATAATAACTTTTGCGAAAGGGGTCGGCCCAAATAATGACTGATTGAGAATGGCTTCTGTAGCTACGACCTCGTGAGCAAGTTTTTCGTATACCGCTAGCTCGGTAATAAAATTGAGAATGATGGGCACATCAGCTTTCGTAGCGGTTCGGAGTGTAAAATTTGGTAATGCGGTCGTAATTAACATGTGAATCTCACTATAAAGTATTGGGTGGTTGAGGTGCTGACAAAGATTATACACGCAAGAGCTTATCGAAAACTTAGTTTACTGTCCCTAAGTGCGTCACGCTGTTATACTACGCCTCCTTAATTTCGCTGTCCCTCAAGACTAGAGGGCTCAGGTAAATCACATCGTCAGAACTACCAGTAAGGGAGTTTTCATGTCCGTCAAGAAGCCTACTATAATCTATACCGAAACTGATGAAGCCCCAGCGCTTGCTACATATTCGCTCCTTCCTATCATTGAGGCATATGCGAACGCGTGTGGAGTCGAGGTTGAAACTCGAGATATATCTTTATCAGGGAGAATTATCGCTAATTTTTCAGATTTTCTGAGCGCTGATCAGAAAATTAATGATGCTTTGGCGGAGTTGGGGGAGCTTACTCTTGATCCTTATGCGAACATCATAAAGTTGCCTAATATTTCTGCATCCCTTCCGCAGATGCAATCTGCTATCTCGGAACTTCAATCACAGGGCTATGCGCTTCCCAACTATCCAGAGGAACCAACTTCCGATCACGAACATGAAATTAAAGGCCGTTATGACCGGATCAAAGGAAGTGCAGTAAATCCAGTATTGCGAGAAGGAAATTCTGATAGGCGTGCGCCTGCATCTGTAAAAAGTTATGCCCGAAAACACCCACACTCGATGGGTAAATGGTCCTCAGAAAGTAAGTCGCATGTTGCGAGCATGAGTGAAGGTGATTTTTTTGGAAGCGAGCAAGCGTTAACGCTTGAGAAAGCTGTAAATGTGAAAATTGTGCATAACAGTACCAGCGGTCAGTTAAGCTGTTTGAAAGATGGAATCTCTCTCCAAGCCGGTGAAATTATCGATGCTTCTGCTATGAACATAGAAGCGTTGAACCAATTTTTGAGAGAAGAAATAGATGACTCAAAAAAACAAGATGTACTATTCTCTTTGCATTTAAAAGCCACAATGATGAAGGTTTCGGACCCGATTATTTTTGGACATGCAGTGAAGGTGTTTTATTCCTCGGCGTTCCAGAAACACAGCTCTACGTTCGAGAAATTGGGCGTGGACGCGAACAACGGTATTGGTGATGTCTACGCGAAGATCAAAGATTTGCCTGAGGAGCAACGCACTGCTATAGAGAATGATTTGGAGGCTTGCCATGCCGATCGCCCTGATATGGCCATGGTTGATTCCGACCGGGGAATTACTAATTTACATGTTCCCAGCGATGTCATTATTGACGCTTCAATGCCGGCTGCGTTGAGGTCGTCTGGTCAAATGTGGGGCCCTGACGGTCAACTGCGAGATATGAAAGCGGTAATACCAGACCGGAGTTATGCTGGAGTCTATCAGGAGGTGATTGACTATTGTAAGGCACACGGTGCTTTGGATCCTACTACTATGGGGAGTGTGCCGAATGTTGGCCTCATGGCGCAAAAAGCCGAAGAATACGGTTCGCATGATAAAACTTTCGAGATTGCTTCTGCCGGAACTGTAGAAATTATTGATGAGGACGGGAATGTATTATTAAGTCATGATGTGAGT
>MDTC01276021.1_pt1 | contig 11179 bp, 7 predicted proteins | sample 811181 | NCBI WGS metagenome assembly MDTC01 (sample SAMN05326644, study PRJNA326480) | marine metagenome | isolation source: seawater | place: Pacific Ocean: North | collected 2011 | reverse complement strand
TATCATCTATATTGTGATGTCCCATAATTTGTTTTATTAGTCGCACCTGATCATCAGTGTCAATTATCGTAAAATTAGATTTTAGACCTACTGCTTCAGCATGAGAACGTAGGATTCGTGCGCCAGTGGAATGGAAAGTTCCAATCCACCAGCCTTCTACGGACCTATTAATAATTGCTGAAACACGTTCTTTCATTTCCCGTGCTGCTTTATTGGTAAAAGTAACAGCTAATATTTCACCAGGAAGCGCGCGACCTTGCATAAGGATGTGGGCAAGTCGTGTGATCAGAGCTCGGGTCTTTCCAGTACCTGCGCCAGCCAAAATCAATAGAGGTCCATCTAGGCTTTCTACTGCCTGAAGTTGACTTTCGTTAAGATTGTCCAGATAGCATGGGTTATCCTGCTTACTTTCTGGATTAGGATTTATGAGTTCAGGAAGTTCATTCATAAATATTCTTATAACATGTCAACAGTCTGCGGTTCAGCTAGATATTTAAAAAAATCAAAAGATGTGTTCAAAATATTCAACTGCGTTCTTCATGGCGGCTTTTGAGAAGTGCTTGATTATAAGCATTAATTACATCAGCTTTTGTAACATATCCCAGAAAAACTAAATTATTGCGATCTTTGACAACTGCGATGCGATTCTCTTCAGCATTTGAAAGTGTTTTTAAGGCGGTATCTAGGCTATCATCTTTACATAAGAATAAGGGTTTTGTTTTAGTTACATCATTAGCGCATAATAAATCGTCAATGGTGTTATCAAAAGCGAATTCTCTGAGATCTGAAAGCGTTATGGTGCCAAGAAGTATTTTTTTATCTCCGACTACAAATAGTTCGCCGTTTTTAGAATTCTGGAGCATTAATCTTAGGTTGGATATACTAATATTTGGTGATACCAATTCAGTGTCTATCTTTAAAATTTGCCCAAGATGAGTTGTATGTAGTATTTCAGATTCAAAACCATCTCGTAAATCAACACCTTGTTTTTTAAGTTGTATTGAAAAAAATGAACGTCCATATATTTGTTCAGTAATTTCTGATGCTATAACAACCGCAACCATAACCCCTAACATCAGCGCATAATCACCAGTCATTTCAAATATAATTAAAGTCGTAGAGATAGGGGCTCCTAAAACAGCTGCAGCTACAGCTCCCATGCCTATCAGGGTATAGGCTGCGGGGCCAGATGAATACTCTGGGAATAGATTAGTAACCAAAATACCAAAAGCTCCTCCGCTTAACGCTCCAATGACGATAGATGGAGAAAATACACCGCCGCCGAAGCCCCATCCCAGACTAACTGCTGTGGCAAATATTTTAACAGCTGCCAAAACTAGCAACATGGTTAGTGGAATTTTTACTAAAAGTGCATTTTCAGTTATACCGTAGCCAACACCTAAAACCTCTGGAAAGGTTAGTCCGCAAAGTCCTACTATAAGGCCGGCCATTGCTGGCTTTGTCCAAAGTGGTATGGGAGTGGATTGGCTCAGACGCTGTGCAAGTAGGATGGATTGCATAAAAATTATAGCTACGATCCCTGACGTTAGGCCTAAGGTCACAAATGCCGGAAATTCCCAAAAAGAAGCTAATGGAGTTTTTGCCAAGGCGAAGGCTGGAAAGTCTCCAAACCAAACTCTAGAAATAGCGGTGCCTGCTACAGAGGATATAACAATCGGCGCAAAAGCTCTTAAAGCGTAATGACCAATCACGACTTCGCTTGCGAACAATGTACCAGCTATTGGAGCATTAAAAGAAGCTGCTACAGCTGCTGCAATTCCACAACCTAATAGTGTCCGCATCATTTGGTTGTTGAGTTTCAAACGACGTCCAAACCAACTTGCTAGACTTGCGCCCAAATGTACTGCTGGACCTTCTCGACCTACTGAGGCCCCGGAACCAATGGAAATTGTACTTATTATAGCCGCGATAATGCCTACTTTAGAGGACATATGGCCGCCATTGTTGGAGCTGGCTTTTATTACGTCGGCAACACCTTCTGGGCGGTTGTTAGGCATTAAGAATTGAACCATTAACCCTACTGCGACACCACCAGCTAATGGTACGAATAAAATATGCCACCATGCCAAACTAAAGTTGCTTGAGAAAAAACGCTCTGACCCTGATCCAAAAAGAAGAAGTTGGATCAAAGAAATGGCTTCACGAAAACCTATTACTGCGGCACCTGCAAATGTGCCGACAACTATTGCCAAGATCACTAGTATTAGATGATCGTTCCTGAATAATAGTAGTAACCTTTTGAAAATGAAATTGTATGTTTCCATGGGCTGGTGCCCCAATGTGATTTAATATATTTAATTTAATGTTATCTTTTATGGCAAATGGGTAAAGAAAGTCTTTCCTTTTTTAGATTTAAATGACTGAGAATTAATTGCCTTAGTTGGATATAAGAATAACATAGTTGTAGTTTACCAATTATTGAGCCCTTAGTATCGATAAGGACAAGTCTCTTGAACGTGGATATAATTGAAACCGGTTCTCAAACCTTACCTAATGTATCGATCGTAGTTCCGGTTTTGAATGAGGCTGAGAACATTTCTCCGCTAATTTCTGAGATTCGGTCTGTTCTTGCTAATAAAAATTTTTTGGGAACTTTTGAGATTGTATATGTGGATGATGGTAGCGATGATTCTACGCTTGAGGAACTTAAACTTGAATCTAAAGTTTGTCCTGAATTGGTTATATTACGGCATCAAATTGTCTCAGGGCAAAGTGCAGCAATAAGAACAGGTATTATTAATGCTAGAGCCCCTATAATTGTGACTATTGATGGTGATGGTCAAAATGACCCAGCTGATATACCTATCTTGCTTAAGGTTTATTTAGAATCAAAAAATCGTGAGAATTTATTGATTATTGGACATCGAGCAGAAAGAAGAGATGTTTGGTGTAAAAGAATTTCTTCGCGGATTGCTAATGCTATACGTTCGAGACTATTAGGTGACGCGACACCAGATACAGGTTGTGGTTTGAAAGTAATCCATCGTGCTACTTTTCTTGCCATGCCAGCGTTTGATCATATGCATCGTTTTTTTCCGGCATTAATGATTGGGCAGGGAGGGCGTGTGATTTCTGTATTGGTAAACCATAGGCCACGTAAAAGAGGGCGAAGCAATTATGGAACTTTTGACCGCCTGTTTGTTGGAATCTTCGACCTTATCGGTGTCCTTTGGCTGAAGCATAGGGCTCTCACAACGTGTTACAAAACAAAAAAAGTGGTGAAAAAGGATAATCATAGTGAGCTCTAGTATTCTGTTTCGTGCATTGGTGTTGTTTTTATCGCTAGTGCTAATTGGTTTTGTGCTTAAGTATACCGAATTAGGCGCAGTTTTTGATGAATCTTGGATCGATTCTTATGTGCGTGGCAAGAGGCTTGGTGGTTATATAATATTCATCTGTTTGGGTGTTGTATTTACGGGGCTTGGGCTCCCGCGTCAGATTATTAGTTTTTTAGCTGGGTATGCATTTGGTTTTGTACAGGGCATTGGCCTAGCTCTTGTAGCAACAATACTGGGCTGCATGGCATCATTTTATTTTGCAAGATTTTTGGGGCGTGACTTCGTTGTTCAAAAATTTTCAGACAAGGTTCGTAGTCTTGACAATTTTTTAAATCAAAACCCTATAACAATGACCCTTTTGATCAGGTTTCTACCTATTGGAAGTAATTTAGCTAGTAATCTTGCAGCCGGAGTTTCTGGGGTACGAGGGTTTCCATTCTTTTTTGGTTCTATGATTGGCTACTTGCCGCAAACCATTGTTTTTGCTCTTGTTGGAAGTGGTATGAGTATTGAACCAATTTTTCGTATTAGTCTTGGTGGAATTTTATTTATTTTTTCAGGTATACTTGGTGTTTTTCTATTTAATCGCTATCGTCAGGGTATGAAATTTGATGATGATATCGAGCATGCATTAGGCGTTAGAAAGAAAGATCATCAATCTGAAACTAATTTAAAATGATATTTTCTATCAATCGTATGCCAATTTTATGGACTGGGTTATGGTTGGCAGTTTTGGCTGGAGCATTGTTTTCTCGCCCATTGATGCCAATTGACGAAACTCGCTATCTTTCAGTTGCATGGGAAATGTGGACGAAAGGTGATTTTTTGGTTCCCCACCTTAATGGCGAAATCTACAGCCATAAACCACCTATGTTATTTTGGCTGATTAATTTGGGCTGGGGAATTTTTGGTGTCAATGAATGGTGGCCTAGACTTATTGCGCCTATATTTGGGCTAGCTAGCCTGTTTCTTTGTGAAAGGTTAGCTCGCGAACTTTGGCCAGGAAGTTCCAGCAGTTGGATTTCTTCGATGGCGCCAATGCTTTTGTTTGGCGGGTTATTCTGGACCGTCTTCACAACACTTACAATGTTTGACACGATTCTCACTGCTTTCTCTTTGGTTGGATTAATAGGTGTGGTAAGAGCCTGGTCTAAAAGAAATTGCCTCGGATTTATCTTAATAGGTGTTGGAATTGGTTTTGGCCTGCTTACCAAAGGGCCAGCAATATTACTTCACATTTTGCCAGTTGCTTTGCTAGCACCAATATGGGGCACTCATTTGAGTGGCAATCCAACTAGTCTAGGGTTAACTCAGTGGTATCTCGGCATATTAGCTACAGTTATAATTGGTTCTATAGTTGGGTTGGCGTGGGCAATTCCTGCTTCATTAGTTGGTGGAGAAGATTACAGAGACGCTATTTTTTGGGGCCAATCAGCAGGCCGAATCGTTAGCTCATTTGCTCATTCGCGTTCTTGGTGGTGGTATTTGGCAGTTTTACCTGTATTTTTGTTACCTTGGGTTTTATGGCCTACTGCTTGGAGGGCTATTTGGAAAACCTCACGTGTAAGTTTTTTTAAGGATGGCGGTGTTCTATTTTGCTTATCTTGGTTTACTCCTGCACTGATTGCTTTTTCAATTATTAGTGGCAAACAATTTCATTACTTGTTGCCCGAGCTTCCAAGCTTATCTTTGGTCTTTGCAAAGTTACTTTCTGTTGAAAAGCTAGAGAAGCAAGTATCGCCTTTGGATCTTGTTTTACCTGGACTGTTAGCGCTAGTTACCTCAGTTGCTTTATTTTTACTTCCAATTCTTCCATTGCCCCAACAACCACAATCTTGGTGGAATCTTATAGTTCCAGGTTGGGGGCTACTACTTGCATTAGCTGGCATTGTTTTAATGGCAACATCAAGATTATCTCTTGCTGCACGTGTGAATTTTTTAGCTGCCATGTCAACTGTATTTGTTATCAGCATTCATCTTGCAATGCGTCCAGTTTTTTTTACAGTATTTGATCTGAAGCCCTTATCAATTAAACTAGCACAATGGCAACGTGAAGGAGTACCTTTAGCTCATTTCAGTAAATACCATGGTCAGTATAATTTTCTTGGCCGCTTAACCAAGCCAATTATCCAAGTTGGAATGTTTAGTCCAGATACAAAAGTATTTGTCGAGAATTTTCCTAACGGCAAGATAATCGCTTATCATGACAATCTTAATAAGCCAATACTTCCTTCTATAACTTATCGCTTTCGAACTAGGCTAATAGCAATATGGGATGCTTCAGAGGTTGCTCAGTATCCAGGTATTACAGAACGCAAATAGTTTAGGTGTAGTTTAAATAAAAAATTTTTATAAATTTTTACTCTTACCCTTGACAGGGACTAAATTCCACCATACTTCATTGGCACTCAACCCAGGTGAGTGCTAGTGGCACTTCCTAACTCTTTAAAATAAAACGAATTTATGGAGATCTAAAGATGAAATTCACACCACTGCACGATCGCGTGCTCGTTAAGCGCGTGGAGCAGGATACAAAAACCAAGGGCGGAATTATTATTCCCGATTCTGTTCAAGAAAAGCCAATGGAAGGTAAGGTTATCTCAGCTGGTAACGGAGCCAAGTCCGAAGATGGTAAAGTTACGCCCTTGGACGTCAAAGCAGGAGATAAAATCTTATTTGGCAAATGGTCAGGCACCGAAGTCACTATCGACGGTGACGAGTTAATAATCATGAAAGAGTCCGATATTTTGGGCATAATCAAGTAACTTAAGGGACGGATATAATGTCAGCTAAAGAAGTAAAATTTGGTTCTGACGCTCGTGCGCGAATGCTCGCTGGCGTCAATGTATTGGCCGATGCAGTCAAAATCACGCTCGGTCCGAAGGGTCGCAATGTGGTTTTGGATAAAGCTTTTGGCGCACCACGAATCACCAAAGATGGTGTAACCGTAGCCAAAGAAATTGAGCTTACCGATAAATTTGAAAATATGGGTGCTCAAATGGTCAAAGAAGTGGCTTCTAAAACTAACGAAGAAGCAGGTGACGGCACCACTACGGCGACGGTTCTAGCTCAGGCAATTGTGCGTGAAGGTGGAAAATCCGTAGCCGCAGGGATGAATCCAATGGACCTCAAGCGTGGCGTAGATATGGCAGTTAGTGCTGTAGTGGAAACTTTGCATAAGTCTTCAAAGAAGGTTTCGACGAGTGCTGAAGTTGCTCAGGTCGGAACTATTTCTGCTAATGGTGATAACGAAGTAGGTGAAATGATTGCTAACGCCATGGAGCGTGTTGGTAACGAAGGTGTTATCACTGTTGAGGAAGCTAAAGGTCTAGAAACCGAACTTGATGTGGTTGAAGGCATGCTTTTCGATCGTGGCTACACTTCACCATACTTTGTTACGAATGCAGAGAAAATGAACTGCGAAATGGAAAATCCTTATATTTTGATCCACGAAAGTAAGCTTTCTGGTTTGCAACCTATGCTTCCACTATTGGAGCAAGTCGTTCAATCTAGTCGCCCTCTTCTGATCATTGCTGAAGATATAGAAGGAGAAGCTTTAGCAACCTTGGTAGTAAACAAGCTACGTGGAGGTATGAAGGTCGCAGCTGTAAAGGCTCCGGGTTTTGGTGATCGACGCAAAGCAATGCTTGAAGATCTTGCAGTTTTGACATCTGGGCAAGTTATTAGCGAAGATTTAGGTATAAAACTAGAGAACGTTACTATGGATATGCTTGGATCAGCTAAGAAAGTCATAATTACCAAGGATGAAACTACTGTTGTTGAAGGTTCTGGTAAGAAAAAGGACATCCAGAATCGTTGCAATCAGATCCGCAGCCAAATTGAGGAAACTTCGTCTGATTATGATAAAGAAAAACTACAAGAGCGTTTGGCAAAATTGGCTGGTGGTGTAGCGGTTATACGAGTAGGTGGCGCTACCGAAGTTGAGGTTAAAGAACGGCGTGATCGGGTTGATGATGCCTTAAACTCAACTCGTGCAGCAGTTGAGGAAGGCGTTGTTCCAGGCGGTGGAGCTGCTTTGTTGTATGCTATTCGTTCTCTTGATAAGCTTTCAGGTGAAAACGACGACCAACGTGTTGGTATTGATATAGTCCGAAGGGCACTTCAATCTCCAATTCGCCAAATTGCGGAAAATGCCGGTCATGATGGTGCTGTAATTTCAGGAAAACTTTTAGAGCAGAAAGATTCCAGCCTTGGATTTAATGCTCAGACTGGGAAGTACGTCAATATGGTAAAGGCCGGAGTTATTGACCCTACTAAAGTGGTTCGTACAGCATTGCAAGATGCATCCTCAGTGGCTGGTCTTTTAATCACAACTGAAGCTATGGTTAGCGATGTTCCAGAGTCTAAGGATGCCGCTGCTATGGCTCCTCCACCTGATATGGGTGGTATGGGCGGAATGGGTGGTTTCTAAAAACTACTGATTGAAAGCTAATAAAATTGGGCCGCTCTTAATAAAAAGAGCGGCCCTTTTTATTATTTCTTTAATCCACATCAATTGATGATTTAATCACGTAAGCTTAAAAAAGCACGCGTTTGAATGATAGCATCCTTAAGCCTATTGCGTGTGACTTGGACTCCTTTAGGAAACGAGCTTAATAGCCGACTTGGCATTGAATTATCAAGTATTACAAATACTCCACGGTCTTTGGTTTGGCGTATCAGTCGACCATAGGCTTGTTTTAACTTAGCTCTTGTAAGCATGTCGTCGTAGCTTTTCCCACCAAAATAACTACGTCGATGTTTATGTAAAATATCTGGTCGAGGCCACGGCACTCTATCAAAAACAATTAAGCGTAGTGAGTATCCAGGCACATCAATTCCATCACGTACCGCATCAGTGCCAAGAAGACACGAGTGCTCTTCAGCTCTAAAAATATCAACTAATGTTCCTGTATCAAGATTATCAACATGTTGGGCTAGAAGTTTTAATCCAGCTTCTTCAAGAGGGATGGATATTCGTTTAGCAACATCACGAAGCCTGGAAATAGCAGTAAATAGGCCTATGCTTCCGCCGCCTGCAGTTAAAAAAAGCTCTCGATATGCTTCTGCTGTTGCATCTATATTTTTGCGAGATACATCTTCAACAATCATTACTCGTGTATGATTCATGTAATCGAAAGGTGAAGATTCAGATGCTAGTGTGGCTGATGATTTGAGATGGACTGTTCCGGTCCGTTGCTCGGCTATTTTCCAATCAATCTCCTTATCACCGGTAACATCTCGTAAAGTAGCAGAAGTTATAACAACACCATGAGCTGGTTTAATTACGTTATCCATAAATGGGTTGGTTGGGTCAATCCAATGGCGATGGAGGCCTACATTAAGGTCACGTCCATTGATACGTTCGACACCAAACCAATCGACGAAACCTTCTGGAGTTTTGCCGCTTAAGTCATTTAGCATTTGGCACCAGGTTTCAATTGATTGACGGCCGCGCCTATCAAGACTGTGACATACATTTTCTATACGGATTCGCACCTGAACATCTAGACTCTCGGCTTCTTTCTTTAGCTTCTTTGCAAGTGAACTAATCAATTTTTTTAAAGGTTCATTTATTTTTGATAGAGCTCCTATCAACTTTACGGCTGCTTCCTCTAGACCGTCAATGGATAGTGAGGCTTTTGCTTCTAGACTGTAGCCAGAAGGTTCTTTTGTATCTTGGAAATAAACTTGAGTTCTTATAAGAGCAAAAAAAGTTTCTGAAAGACCAATTGCATCATCTTTTTTCAAACGGTTAATCCAGCCAAAGGCAGGCAAAATCTGGGCAGCTTTAATGATTTCATCAATTAATTTAATAGTTTCTTCGTCCCCAGAAATAAGATCTTTAATACGTTCTTTTAAACCCTTTGACCTTGTTTGGTTAACAGAATCAGAACCGATTAACCATCTTCGCAATTCAGCTGTTTCACGTGCTGTCAGGTGGGTGGAAAAGGCATTGTCAGCTGCATTAAATAGGTGATGGCCTTCGTCAAATATATAGCGAAGAGGCATCTTTCTTTCTGAAATATCTTTGTTGCTCCCAAAGGAGTTGTGAGCAGCTTGTATCATCACAAGAGCATGATTTGCTACAACGATATCAGCGCTTTCAGCGCGACGTACAGAATGTTCAATAAAACAACGCTTATAATGTCGGCAGCTAGAATATATACACTCACCTCGAGTATCCGTTAAATTTGTGATTAGATTTGGACTCATAAGATCTTTTAACCATCCTGGAAAATCTCCACCTCTCATATCTCCATCGCGTGTTTGCAAAGCCCAACGTGCCATCAACCCCAAAGAAGTCCAGTTGCTGAATGATACCGTAGGGTTTTGATTTAGGACTTCATCGTAATTAAGTAGACAAAAATAATTTTCGCGCCCTTTGCGAATAACGACACGTCTATTTTTTTCTTCGGCATCAGGACACAAACGGTCTAGCTCGAAATCTAATTGTCGTTGTAAATTTTTTGTGAATGTACTTATCCAAACTGTTCCATTGTTTTTTTCTGACCAGAGGCTAGCAGGTGCTATATATCCAAGAGTTTTGCCGACACCGGTTCCAGCTTCAGCAAGAACAATTCTAGGCTCCCCGGATTCATCATAAGCCTGGAAAGAATTATTACATGATATGGAATAACTAACCTGTTCAACTCTTCTTTCAGATGTCTTACCAAGTAGGCTCAGCAATCTTTCATTTGTTTCCCTATCATTAATTGACTTCTTTCCAGACGATGATTTAGGGATGACTTCTTCCCAATCTGGTAGGTAGTTCCACACCTTTAAAGCTTCAGTATCCTTGGCCGAAAAAAAAGGGTTTGTGGAATAGTTCTCGCCTAATGCTGCAAGCACTACCTGAGCCCAGGGCCACCCACTAATAGCCATTGCACGGGCCGTTGGGGCGGCCTGAACATCTCCAAGTTCTTGAACTCTTTCTGATAATTCTGCAAGTAATGCACTAGTAGCTGCTAAAAGGCTCTCTGCTTCACGTTCAAGATTTCCGGGTAATGATAGGGTGAGCGCTTCAGCAAGGCCTCGGGGTGTTGGTAAAACGAAACGTGCGGGGCGAACAAAAGCATACAATTCCAAAACATCAAAGGCATCAAAAGCAGGCACTCCAAGCCGTCTTGCTGTTTCTGGTGCATGGCAAACTATGGGCGGTGCTTGATGCTTAATGCGTTTCTTCACCTCAGAAATACTGATGTTTTCTATTTCGCCATAGGCTGAAATCCAAACGGCCTTTTTTGCAGTGCAAACTAAAATAGGGACTTCCGGCAGCATCAGTGAGGGGGAGGATTTACTGTCATTCATGTTAACAGAGTACAATAGTCAAGATGTCAGTAAACGAAATACCATTTTTTTCTACTCCAAACGAATTAATATTTTTTTTCTATAATCATCTCAATGGGCATGAATTTTTTAAATTTGTTTGTTTTACTAATAACTCTACCAGATAAATCGGCTTGTTTTTTAATATCACTGTTATTGTCAATATTAGTATCTAAAATGATATTCTGTGGAGCAAATCCGACAATGTTTGTGAGGATTTTGTATGCGCGTAGGAAGATAGAAATCATGTGATTATAATTTTCTGCTTTGCCATTTTCGTCGTAGGGCAAAATTACTAATGCGGCACCAAAGAGAAGAATTTCTCGTGTGCTGACAATAAATGATTTTTCACCATCTTTAAGGCTCATGGAACTTACTATACCTTTTCCTTGTATACATTTAAGTCCAGCAAGATTGATGGCAATCTTTCTGGAGGCTAGAATTACTGGAACTCGAGAGACATCTGGTTCAGCTGCAAAAAGATTGAGAAGTTTTGTTATTAGCTCTTCTCCATTAATCAGGGAATCACTAACATTTATTTCGATGATTTG
>MDTC01202438.1_pt1 | contig 11180 bp, 3 predicted proteins | sample 811181 | NCBI WGS metagenome assembly MDTC01 (sample SAMN05326644, study PRJNA326480) | marine metagenome | isolation source: seawater | place: Pacific Ocean: North | collected 2011 | reverse complement strand
TAAGGGGAAGGCTAGTTAAGGATTGCTTGCTAAATAACTAATCAATACACAATATCAACAATACAATTACTGTCTACTATATCTGAGCCACTTCAGAACTAGCAAGCAAAAGTCTCACGTATAAATACCTCCAAACACTATAACAATAAATGACTTGAGAAAATTCTATAATCAATAACTAGAATAATCTATATATCCTACACTCATTCTTCCTGTTCGGGTTCATGTATCCATGGATTCCAGAGGACAGTTCAACCACTAGTCGCTTAGACGGTTTACGAGCTGAATTATTCTTTTTGCTACTCTTCTTTTTTACGACTTTCTTTTCTTTTGGAACTTCAGGGACTGAAGCTTCAAAGACGATATAGCGGTCATGGAAGTCTTTATAAGTGGTTTTTCTCACGCCTTCTATCTTCACATCGGTATTAGGCAGTAGCTTTACTAAGGAAACTTTTAGACTATTAGCAGCAGTTATTTGCTCTTTTTTTACACTTGGATTATAATCTTCTTTGTAATGTAGTTTTAGGCGTTCTGGATCCTTGTTCATGCCAAGACCCAATACTAGTTCAAAGAGCGCCAAAACTGCGTCTACATGTGAATCATCGCTTAAGATAAAAGGGTCATACAATTGTATAGATTTTATCTTCTCAGTCTTTACAAACTGGAAGTCTTCGGCGGTTCTCCGCTCTTCTATTGGAGAATAACTTCGATGGTAGAATTTCTTCTCAACAATTCTAGGTTTTTCAAAGTCCCCTACACTCAACTTCTTTTCAGTTTTCTCTTCTAGTTTAGTAGCAGCCTGAGAGTTTTCATATGACATGTCACCCTCGACGAGGGGATACTTACTTTCAAATAGATTTGGAATACCGGATTCGGGCTGATAAAACTCCTTATCGTCTAGCCAGACACGAGGTGTATTCAAAGGGTTAATGGAACTAATGTTCTGTATTTTACTAATATTCAGTTGTCCTGATCTTACTTTTGGTAGTAGAAACTCAGCCAACAACCAGGCTTTAGGAGTATTTTGCTCTTCTGATTCAAATACGGGTAAGTGCTTCGTATAGATATTTACCGTCTTCCCGTTGGCTGTCCAAAGATCTAAAGTCCTTATAAAAGGGAACTGTTCATCAAACTTCATGATCTCCCCAGTATCCTCATTTGCTATTTCGGCACGCTCTCCTGAGAAATCTCCCAAACTGTCACAATAGATCGATATAGTTGAAGCAGAGTCCAGTGCTTCACTAACTCGGTCATTCGATACTTGCATCCAAGCATCAGGATAGTTTTGACTCTGACTTTTAGCGGTCCCGACTAAAGCATCTATAAATTGCACTGCATTAGTTCGCTTCAAGTTATCCCAATGAAACTGGTTAGAAAAGTAATACAAACAATGGCTACAACCATCCTGACAATGTTCACAATCCAGAATTGGTTTGACCAACTTCATAAAATTTAACGGATCCTGATTACAGGATTTTTCTACAAAATAATTTACATACCCAGCACCACCAGAAACAGAATCATAGAAGACTAGCTCAAGCTGATTCCCTAGGTGCCACCTGACGCAGGAACCTATTTCATTATCACCAATTTGCAAAGCGGTCACAATGGCCAATCGACAAGCCTCTGAGATGGTATAGGCTAACTGGTCTATATCACATAATTCATCACAATGCGGAAGCAATGGGTTCTCTATTCTTAGTTGTAATACATCAGTATTAAATTCATGTGCCAAATGTATAGAAGGTAACTTTGTAGAGCCTTTACACTCATATCCGGTTTTCGGTTGTTTGTGGTTGGGGAAAGATATATTTCTCCCCTTGATTGCTTCAGTAAAACCACAACCGCATCTTTTATAACCCTGCCCTTTACCTTTGTTAATAATAAGCATAGATGCATGACCACTCTTCTGAACAGCCCAGCCCATTCGACCTGACTCATCAACCATTTTATATTTGAAGTCTTTCTCGGGGGCAGAGGTCAACAAAGTAGCATCCATACTTCTGGGAGGTTTTCTCCTTGTCTGCCCCGGTAGCTTAGGTTTTTCATCATAAGAGGTCGTAAAACTTCTGGGCTCCATGTATCGCTGAGGAAAACCTTTCAACTCTGCACTACAACTCGGACACTCGCTACCCAAAGCTTCAACTTCAAATGCTACCTCAATATGCTGACATTCATCACAGATTTTGTAGAACTTCTCAGCCATGAAATGTTTTGGATAATAACCTATAGCTCTTGATGCCCACACCTTTCCACCTGCGATCACTTCAGCTCCAGGAGCATATTCAGTAATAGCCAGGCGCGCATCACGATCTAGGACAATATCTTGTTCCCACGGGTTTTTATGACTATCATTAGATCCCGTTAGACTCTTACTTATTACCTCCAGTTGGATATTATTAACCGGGAATGAATATGTCGGTATGAGACCGAATCTAGATAAGAAATTTATCAAAGGTTGGGCAGACCATCTAAGTAGCTGACTATTAAATCTGGCTGCCTTATTAAAGTCACTATCCTGCATGACTCTTTCAATCTGCTCTTGGTAGTATCTATTTCTCTCCTTGAATTGATCTTTAACGGTATCAAAAGCATCCCAAAAACTTTCTAATAACTCCTTCGCGGAGCAGCCATTTCCAATCTTTTGTGAATACTCAATACATTCATTTACAGTCTGCTAACCATCTGGACTAGACAGCCAATCCTGTAGCTTTGCATTAAGCTGCTTTTCGATCTCTTCGTTAAAATGCGTTACTGGTGAATCGCTCTTCGGGCTTGCGGTATGTGTCTTCGAGACAAAACCAAGACCAAAAAACTGACCAATCTGCGGACTACCTACTCCCGTCCATTCTGTGGAGCTAAACATAAAGTCAGACAGAATCATGGAGAACTGATGCCTACGAATCAGTCGACTGTTATTCAGGTTTACAAAAGGAGTCCTAGGTTCAGACTCTAGGAATTTGTTAGCAGTTTGGTATTTTAATGAGTCATAGGGCCTATTTTGACAGTATGTAACTGATATCGGAGCTGCTTGAGCTCTTCTACCTGCTCTACCAGCTCTTTGTTGATAGTTACTAATCTGAGGTGGAATATTGCGCATAACGACCGCTTCAAGATCACCAAGATTTATCCCTACCTCCATGGTGGTAGAACAAGACAATACATTGATATAGCCATCTCTATACTTCCCTTCTATCTCCTGTCTTAGTGCCGCAGATATTGAAGCGGTGTGTTCATCTGCAAAAGATGCAGGAAACTCTGGTTTGGTGTATAAATGATAGTAATGATTCCGCTTTAGAAAATCAGAGTGTTGTTCGTTACTATAAAGTTCTAATTCACCGCCACATCGCCATGTAGTGCACAGCTTGGTATCATAATCCTGTATCTTATAACATTTCGGGCAGCGATATAAGTCATTCGAATGATTGTGGTTCACCAAAAGTCTCGAAGTGTTCAAAAGCCAGTTCACTTTTTTATCGCGAACAAGGATCTTCCTATCCTGCATAACTTCAGTCCAATGGGTAATGAAATCTTCAATATTGATACCGGCACCAAGAGACTCTAGATAACTGGTCAATGCATTCTTATACTTTTCTTGTGGCAAGAGACTTAAGTTCCTTTTACGACCCGAGTTGTCTACTATAGGTTCCAGACTGATAGATTTAGTATACTCACCCCAATAGTAGGGATCATCATCTAACTCGTCTTTAACAAAGGCTCCATTCTTGCGAAATATAGATAGAAACCAATGGGTAATACCTTTTAACGGTAGGTTCGGATAATCTTCCTTCAGCTCCTTGATAGCTTTGCTGATATTGTGATATTCCAAAGATATCATCCCCAAACCTTCTAGGGACAATACTCTTTCCGACCTGACAGTCAGCTCAGAAAGGACCTTCGCATATAATACATTCTTAAAGTTTGGATCATCTTCATCAGTAAAACTTCCATCGGGAGTTTGCAGCCCGAAACATAACTCAGGAGACTTTCTCTTTATAATATTCCTTAGGGTCTCTACTTCTATCGCCTCACTTTGACCCGAGATAGCTTTGTAGATAGACCACCTAATCAGGAACTCCTCATTACGCCTTTGAAAACTACTGGCAAAAAACGATGCATCCTGTCTGTTATCACTAAACACTAATAGCTTTCTGCCACCACCAGGTCTATCATCATCTTTTTCAGGTAAATGCTCATAAACAGCAGAAGATACCACCTCAGACATAGCCTGATCACCTGGATGAATATTGCTTATGATTTCATAACCATTTCTTTGAGTGCTCCCACAGGATGGACATTTTACGACTAAGGGCCCGAGTTCCTCATCGCTCTTGTCTATTTCAACTATTCTTGTTTTGAATAAGTGATCACAACTTGAGGAGTTCACATCTTGATCAAAGACTCTCTTCGGGGGTGTTTCCGTTAAGTCTATGAGTGCAATATTATCAGGGTTGTTTTCACTAGTTTCCTCATCACTATCGTCAGATAAAATATCCGTTTCTTTTGGTTTCAACCAGAACACTCTACGCTCAGCCTTGTCTGATGGTTTGTTCGAGTATATTTTATTCTGCAACTCATAGGCTTCGAAATAAACCTCTCCACAATCCCTACAGGAGAGTATTCTGTAGCGATTATAAGAAAGGTCCTTATTAAGTTCCAGGTCCTTATAAAATCCATGATCACGGTCGTTAGTTACCTCAACGGTTACATCCTCAATGGACCTACAGAAGAAATGATATCTGGCGGGTAAAAGTGAATAGCTAAAGTTAGACACTTTTGCATATGCACCTAAACTAATAACTGCAACAAGCGCCTGTATAAGCTCTTCATTACTATTACTTTCAAGGAAGATAAATTCTGCCAGTGATGTAAGCTCAGAAAACTTATTCTTTGAGAGATAGTTGGATACTTTCTTTATTTCTTTATTGGTGCTAAACTTGTGAGCTAACTTCGCCCTAAAGACATCTTTATTATTTTCGTTAGCTTCTATATCTAACTTTAAATTTGGTGATACCGCATCATTCCACACTTTAAACAAATTAACCTCATCTTCATCATTATCAGGTAAGGCCAATATCAAATCCTGCAAGCCAAGCCACTCTTTTACACCTAATGAAAACTCTGGCACTGCTATATTCTGTCTTAGCAGATAATGTTCTTCGCGAACACCAGTAATAACACTCTGATCATTAAAATCTTCACCAAAGAGATCGTTACTAAAGGCAATGATCTCCGTCTCACTATCCGATGACAAACTAGCACTTGTGCCTATACAAACAGGATTCACTGACTTAGTCTTCGCTTTTAGCTTTCTCAAGAGTAGAGCTACCTCACTAGCTTGAGCACCATAGTAAGTATGTATCTCATCCAGAATCAGGAACTGAAGGTCTGCACCATTGAGTAGCGTCTGATTATTCGGCAAGAGTAAGATATGCTCCAGCATAGCATAGTTGGTAATAAGAACCTCAGGAGGACATTCTAGCATACTAGGGCGATCCAGAATCCAGTTGCCTGGTATTTGGTTCTCTGCAGATTTACCAGGTCGTCCAAAAAGCTTCCTCATTTCTGGAACTGTATCCAGTATCTCTGTAGCCATTTCTCTTCTATTAGCCCGAGGAGAAGTCTGACCGGTGAATCGTCCAAAAGTAATACCTGCCTCCTTTAGGTCTTTGGTTAGCAAGGGAACGATACGATCATAGAGCTGATCATTCGCCAATGCATTCATCGGGTAAACCAGGATCGCTTTTATTCCCGGTCTTCTATCTTGAGATAATAAAGAATTTACCAAAGGTAAAAGAAAACACTCTGTCTTACCAGAACCCGTTCCAGTCGCGACAATGGTATTCTTGTTCTTCGCTTTTGTTATCCTGCTTAGCGCTTTCTCTTGGTGGAGGTGAAGTGGCCTCTCAAAAATATCAGAAGCAATGCTTTCAAAGCTACTGTGCATCAGCCCTTTATTTACTAGATCTTTTATAGACTGACCTTTTGGGAAGTCAGGTAATGTTTCTAAATAAGGTCCTTTTACAAGAGTGTCTTGCTGCTTTAACTTTTCGTTAAAATCTGCGCGTAGCTTTGTATGTCTGTCATTGATCGGAGAGGCAGTTTGCAGATAGCGAGAAATCCTAGTTTCCAGTTCTTGTTCTACTGCTATGGGGTCAATCTCTTGTCTCATATACTTATCTATAGGTTTATGATCTGGCTCATTTTAGGAATACAACGGCGGCGAGGATGGTGATAAGAGAGTGAATCCTCATGGTAATTTTTAATCAACTCCATATTTTTTTTGATAAGCTGCTTCTCTTCTGCTGGTGAATTTAAAAAATAGGATAGAGTGTCATATACATTTCTCGATGGATCACCAATTCTTGCAGCATAGCCACATAAGCGATCCCAAGTATCTTCAGTTTCATCATTTGAGATTTGTAGCAGATGGTCAGAAGAATGTATCAAAGTTAAGTTCACCTGCCCCTTTTTCACCAAGAGCAAATTACCTCGCTCATTCTCAACAAGTATATTCACTGCAAACCATTGTGAAGAACCAGTCGTTGTTCTCATACCAATTACGAGCTCTGTCGTGTATTGGGTGCTTTCTAGCTTAAAAGAAAACTCTGTATCAAGAGAGTATTCTTTTCTCGTAAGATTCGTTTGATTAACAAGTTCAACGGGTTCATATGGAAATAAGAACAAGTTCTCTGGGTCCCGTAACAAATCTTTCACTATTATATAGCAGGCCTTAGGCTTAAACTCCAAATTGATGGCCACTAAAGAAAAGTCCGGCTCATATTTGAACGAAGGTTCATAGATGTTTAAATCACCCCAGGTCTCTCTACCCAAATTATACTCTCTCTCCAGTTCCTCTGATAAAGAAAGTAAGATTTGATGTCCTTCCTCGCCCGAACAAACAATTTCTAAACTTTTAGGATTACCATGGTGAACCAATGTCTGATAAACCTTTATCTTATAGACAGAAATCTGACGATCATGATCCATTCTTCTTGGTTTTAGCCCCTGATCATTAATCTTTAGTTCCGCATCATAATAGTCAGCTCCTTGTATAAAAATATCTATAGAAATATTTCTATTACGAATCTGACAAGTGCTTCCGAGTTCTAGAGATGTCGCAAAATCATTCTCATTATGAAATATAAATTTACCCTCAGGATAGAACTCAACACCCAGAGTCTCATCACTACTACCTACTTCAAATTGCACATCGAGGCTTCGCTTCCCATTAGAGCTAATTGTGCAGATACCATCCTCAATAACACTATTATCATTTATGGAATTATATGAGGATGGTGCTTCAAACTTTAATTGACCATCTTCAGCATTCCAGCCCTCATACCCTTTCCAGTAGTAAATCGATAAAGTAGCTCTATTATCCTTACTTGTTGCTTTAAATTGCAACTTATGAACACCCGCTGATAACTTCTCGATAAAGGCCTGTGAAAATTCTTGAACACTATAAACATTATCCGGATCCAGAACTATCTGCTCAGAAATATCCTCACATTGAATTTCCAAAGAAGTCCCACTGTCCAGTTCACTAAGAAAAACACTTATCTCGCCCCAGTATAATGTAGTATAATTACCATCATTTACCTCAGCTTTAAACTTGTCATCTGTAGGTAAATAAAAATAAAAGGTCGACCCTGAATTGATCGCGAAGTCAATTCCATCAATATTTGTAGCCTTGTCCTCCCTCAAGAAAGGATACCAATCAAATCCAACACCACAGGTTTCAAATTCAGGATCTTCACTGTAGACTAAAATGTCATAGTCTCCTTCAGGTAAAGTCACTAAGTTTTGTTCTGAGACCTCATGTGGAAAAAACCGCTTTTCACCAGTGATTGCATACTGCCGAAATACAAAGATATGATTATCTTCATTAAATGCTGGTAACTCTACCTCTACACCGTCCTCAGAGGTAAAAGATATGGGGTCCGTAATATCAAAATTATTCTGATTATTGATTACCTCAGACTCTGAATACCCTGAGTCCTCATATGTCCATAGAGAGCCATTATCGGGTAATTTGATCTCTATGCTTTCCTCCTCCTCATTAAGAATAAAAGTGGGCTTACCTGTAAAGCGTAGTGCGATGATCTTGAGGTAATCCTTTACTACGCCACGAGTCTCGGGTGAAAGATAATTTATAGAAAAATCATTAGATTGGATTGCATCACTAAATGAGTTCGTAAGAAAGCTCAAAACCTCATCGGTCTTTAAGAATTCCTTTAACCTGCCGTAACTATTCAGGTATGCACTATCCAAAAACTCATCGACATCAATATCAGAAGGACACCCGTTAGCATGCCAGGCCTGAATAAATGGGCGAACCCACTCTTTCGACAATCCCATCTGAGCAGTAATTTTTTGTATTGGGAGACCCGGTCTTTCAACAATATCTTTTAGTTGAAGATTCGTATCAAAAATCAGATCTGCCCATTCATGCCTTTCATTCGGGTTAAAACTGATACGAAGCTTATCCTCAAAAAAGTTCCAAAAATTACCATGCTCGGTAAAGGAATCAGCTGCTATATAGTTAATACCTATGGCTGCCTCAAAGGGGTGTTCATGACAATATGATCGGAACTGTCGAAGCGATCCCGTATTAACTACAATATCAACGACACATTGTTTAGCCTTCTGTAAGGAGACTTTGTAAAGACCAACAACAGGTGCTTCTTCAATTACTAGATCACCCTCTTCATCTATAAAATCTTCTTCATCTTCGACTACTTCCTCTTCAGGTTCTTCATCAAATGTTTCCTCTATTTCTTCTTTTGGTTCCTCCGCCTCAACCAACTTCTCTTCGGTTTCACTGGTTACAAACTCCTCAGTAGCGGTCCCATCTCCAGGTTCTTTATCCTCACCCTCAGATTCAATAGGCACCACTACATCTACAAGAGCAGGTATCACCGATTCCTCAACAGGTTCTGGTTCTTCAACTGCCTCATAAACACTCTGAACAGTCTGAGACGCAATCTGCTCTTCAAGTTTTGTAATATATTCAGCTTTTAAACGCTGCCCCTCTTCCGCTACAGATAAGCGATTCTTTAAGTCTTCTATTTCATCCAGTAATGCTTGTTGATCATTTGCTTCGGCCTCTGGCTGCTCTACTAATTTATCTTCATCATCGGTATTATCCACTTCAACAGGATCCGTAAATAAAGGAAGCTCCTGTTGAGGAACTTTCTCATCAAGCTGCTTCTTATAGCTGAGGACAATAGCATTCTTCTCCTGCAAGTTAGCTTGCAAAGAAGCGACTTCCTCAGATAAAGACTCAACCTGTTGTGTTAGCTCTTGGATTTGATCCTCATCTAGCTGCTCTGGGGGTGTTTCAACCTGATTCAGTTTTTCGCGAAGTTCAGCAATTTCGGCATTTTGTTTATTAAATATACCATTAGCTTTTATCAGATTTTGCTTATGAGACTTCGTAGCAAACTCAGCCTTCTCTTTGTCTAATTTATATTTAACGAGTAGTCCCTCGAGCTCACTGATCTTCTTTAACGCGTCTTCAAGAGCTCTTTCTGTAATATCATCCTCGGTATAAATTACTTCGGTCTCTTCGGGTTCAATCGTGGGCAATAAGCCTTTTATTCCATCAATAAGACTCAGGGCATCCTTTAATGTGGTAGGGTTAGCATCTATATCAAAAGTTACTTTCTCTTTATCCAATATCGATTTAAGTAATAATCTCTTTAACTCTGTGATTTGATCAAGGGCATCCGAAAGAGTGGCTACATTATTTGTTAAAACATGATCTTCCTTGATCTTTTCGGATAACAATCCCTGAAGCTCAGATATCTGTTTTCGAGCATTTTTAAGTAAAGTAGGTGTAGATTCAATATCAGTATCTAACTGCACTTCATATAATTTATCCTTAAGTAATAACGTCTTCAGCTCATTGATTTGATCAAGAGCAGCCTTAAGGGTGGTTGGAGTAGTATCTTCAGAGTTCATTTGTAGTTGTTGCAATTATCTTTTACTCTTCACTCTCCGGTTCTTCGACCATACGCTTAATTGTATCGGTGAAAGCTTTTTTGAAGGACTCGTCTTTGGCGTAGAGTTTGTAGAGATCCAGCTCCTGCTTACGTTGCTCGCTCATAACATCATCTAAAATCTTGTTTAGTGCGATCTCTCTATTCTGAGTATCACGGTTATTTGCTACCTTTTTTGCAAAGTCTGGGTGCTTACGAACATGCCTACTGAGGTTTACAAACTTTACCCGCTGATCTTCAGGTGTAGCATCCCAACCTTGGAAGAAGCGTTCATTGAAAGTCTTGATAATCTCTTCAAGAGGATCGACTTCTTCTTCACCACCATGAGCTCCTCTAGGATTGGAGTTCTGTGGGTCCACTTCGCTATCGGAATCATCCAGACCGATACTTTTACTGATATTTGTTCTTTCCAAACCATAGGTGGACAAGTCTACTGAATCGAGTAGTGAGTCCAGCGCTTCATCCTCTTTGGTTTTTACAATCAACTTCGGAATCAGGAACTTCAGGAACCAGAACAACATTTCCCACTTCACCATCGAAAATTCCATAATAGAAGAAACTTGGGCATAGATTTTTACAAACTGCTTCGCCTTTATCTTAAAGTCCGCCTTGTCTTCATCTTCTAAATCTAGAGTTTTATTAAAGCGTTCAGCCGCTACATCAAGAAGGGCACCTAACTCCTGTGCATCCACATCAGCAAAATACTTCTCGCAGAATAGCTCTACTTCTGACCACTCATAAACACCTACCACATCCAATGAATCTTTGAGTTCATGGAGAACATTGACATCCGTCGCCTCACTGAGAGTTGTAGAAGTATAGAAAGGATCGAAAGATTTCTTTATGTCCTCAATTTCATTAAAGAAGTCCAGGACAAATAAGTCCTCTGTCTTTTTACCAAGCTTTGGATTGGATCGGTTCAAACGAGAGAGTGCTTGCACCGCTAATACCCCTTGCAACTTTTTATCCACATACATCGTGCAGAGCTTCGGCTCGTCAAATCCAGTTAGGTATTTATTAGCGACTACTAGCAAGCGATACTCGTCATTACCGAAATATTCTCGGGTTTTACTCTCCGCAAATCCATTGATCTCAGCTTCTGTATATTCGACTCCATCTACCTTTTTCTTACCCGAGAAAGCTATCGCTACCTTGAATGGGTTACCTCGATCCGCT
>MDTC01183322.1_pt1 | contig 11180 bp, 11 predicted proteins | sample 811181 | NCBI WGS metagenome assembly MDTC01 (sample SAMN05326644, study PRJNA326480) | marine metagenome | isolation source: seawater | place: Pacific Ocean: North | collected 2011 | reverse complement strand
TTGCTTCTTTGGCAGATTTTTGTAGATCTACTATAGGATATGGGTAATCTTTATCTAATTCGAAATTTAAAAAGCTTAGTTCCATTGGAGGAATTTTCCAGGGTTCATGAATATATTCAATCGGTAAACCTTTCAGTTCAGGAACCCACGTTCTAATAAACTCTCCACCTGGATCATGATCAACTGAATTTTTCACAGGGTTATAAATTCTTAACGTGTTAATTCCTGTGGTTCCTGCTTGCATCTGTAATTGAGGAAAATGAATTCCTGGTTCATAATCTAAAAATTGTCTTGCTAAAAAATTAGAACAATCACGCCAATCTTGATCCAAATTATGAACAAAAAAAGAGACAATCATTGCTCGCATTCTAAAATTAATCCAACCAGTTTGTTTCAAAGCTCTAATACAAGCATCAACTAGAGGAAAACCTGTTTTACCATTCTCCCAAGAATTAATTAGTTCTTGATTTTTATTTTTTTTGAGAGAATTAAATCCTTTATTAATATTTTCAGTTTCATAAGAGCAATCCACTTCAAACTTTTGAATAAAATGACAGTGCCAATGTAACCTTGTAATCATAGCACCTAAAGCTCTAGAATAAATTTTTTTATTAGGGTGTTGATTTAAATATTTAAAGACCTGTCTGACAGAAAGATTTCCCCATGCAAGATAAACTGAAAGTCTACTTGATGAAATTCGACTTTTTTTTGGTTTTGAAATATGAAATGAATAGTTTTTACATCGATCATTTACAAAAGATTTTAAATATTGAAAACCTTTAGTCTCTCCTCCTGGTTGAAAAAATTTATTTTTTTTTGATAATTCCAAAATTAAATCATCATCTAGCTTAAATGGGTTTTCTATTTCTATTTTTTTTTGAAATGAATAGCTGTTATTAAAGCATTCTTTATTCATTTGAATTTCCCACATTTTATTCCATCCTTTTCTGTTTTTTATTCCTCTTACTATACCATCTCTTTGAAACTCTGTCCAATTGATATCAAAGTCTTTACATAATTGCATGACTTTTTTATCTCGATTCCATGTCAGTTCGGTGCCAGATTCCTGATAGCTAAATAAATTTTTAATTTTAAATTTTTGTATTAAGAATCTAAATATTTCATCACTGTCACCTAAAAAAACATTAATTCCTTTGTTATACTTAACTAATTTTTGATTTGCATCTAAAATAGATTGGTAAATAAAGCGAAAATGTCTTTTACTAAAATCTGGACAATCAATGATTTTTTTATCAAAAATATAGACAATTAGATAAGGTATATTCTTTTTTTCAGCATTAAAAATGGGTTCATGATCAAGTGTTCTGACATCTCTTTTTAACCAAACTAAATTAATGTGATCTGTTTTCATTATTTTTAAATCTATGAAATTAAAAAAGCCCTTCTAGAAGGGCTTTTACTTTTAGAATAAATTTCTTTTTTATTTGGGATCCTGATAATCGTAATAATCTTCAACTGGAATCATTAAATGTGCATAGTCAGTTCCAGCAAACATAACATAGGGAGATCCAGAGTTGAAGTCAGTTGTTTGACCCTCAAGAGTGCTTGGGTCTTTGGGCATCATCATCAAATGTGGTCCCGATTCAATCCATGCACCTTCAACAGAGTCTTCTTTGTTAAGAACACCTGCCTTGGTATTATCCTCACCCATATCTCCGTGTAGCATCCATGCCCAACCATCACTTTGCATAGTTGTCTCAGGTTTTGTTCCAGCAAAATAAGCAGATACCCAGGCGAAAGATAGAGCATCTCCTACCATTGGCATAGCTTCGTGAGCATCTTTCCAACCATTTTCGGGATCAGCAGGTCCTCTTGGATTAGCAGCCATCGCTGTCCAACCATTTGTGCCTTCTCTCAAAATAATTTGATTCCCATCAGGGTCCATGTCAACTACTGTACAATTAGCAGCAATAAATGAAGGAGCAGCTGTACTGTAAGCCCATATTTTCCATTCAGCTGAAGTATGTGGAGCATCTGGCTCAACATTTGAATTTTCCAAATTAGGTATTGACGGGACAGGGTCTTGATAATCATAATATCCCTCCGTTGGAATCATCAAATGGGCATAATCAGTCCCTTCAAACATTAAATAGGGAGATCCAGAGTTGAAGTCAGTAGTTTGTCCGTTTAAAGTACTTGGATCTTTGGGCATAAGCATCAAGTGTGGCCCTGATTCAATCCATGCACCTTCAGGTGTATTGGCCTTATCTCCTTCAGAATAGGGTCTAAAGTTATCAACTCCAGAATCCCCATGTAACATCCAAATCCATCCATCACCATTCATTTCAGGCTTGGTTTTATTCATGTAACCATTCATCCAATTGAATGATTCGGCGTCTCCTACCATTGATATTGCCTCGTGTCTGTCTTTATACCCATTTTCTGGATCAGCTGGACCAGACATATTTCCTGACATAGCAGTCCATCCATTGGTTCCTTCTCTTAAGATAGTTCCATCTGTGTCGACAACAGTACAATTCGCTGCGATAAAGGTTGGGGCTGCTGTACTGTAAGCCCATATTTTCCATTCAACAGAAGTATGTGGTCCCTCTGGTTCACCATCAGCATAAAATACTTTTGGCTTAGGAGCAGTTGTATTACAGCTTATTAATAAAGCTGAAATAAAGCATAGTAAAATTTTCTTCATTTTTTTTGGTTTATTATAACTAAAATTAACAAAAATTAATTTGACTTAATAATCATACTTGGATCGTATTGACAACACAATGGGAGTTCATCATAGTTTTCCATGTTGTACTCTACAAGTTCAGTTCCGTATCCAGAGTTTGCTATTGCTTTATGGATATTTAACAATTCAACAACTTGAGGATCATAAACAAGACTAATCTGCTTGGTTTGTCCACTCCACTGGGCACTTAATACACCGTCCAAAGACAATGCAGCTGTTTCTATTGTTTTTTTACACATTCCACAGTTACCCTTGACTCCAAATGATGTTTGATTACCCATAAGTTCCACTATCTTTTCAGGACTGGGAGCAGTATTTTCTTCGGAGAATGGTTTATCGTTAATGATCCAAAGCAATAAAATTGTTAAGCCCGATGCAATAAGTGCTGTAATTACTGTTTTTGAGTTTTTCATATTTAATGTGGTGTATTTGTTTTATAAAAGCAACATTCAGGTAAACTATTGTAAACTTTTTCGGATGACTTGTATTTTCCTGAATCATGGCCAAAAGCGGCAATTTGTTTTTGAATTGAATCCAAATTGATCTTATTTGAATTAAAAATTATTGAAAGATTATTTGAGGCAAGGTCCCAATTGGCGTATTTAACCCCTTTGATCTTGACAGTTCCTATATCAATCCTATTTTTACACATTTCACAAACTCCTTTGACAAGGAAAGTAGCCTTTTTATTTTTATCTCCAGAGTTCTGACTAAAGCCAAAAGAAAAAAATAAAAGAAATATCAAGTATAAATTTTTCATAAAACTAAATTACAATTTTAATCTAATTCCTGCATAAATTGTTGGACCCATAATAGGTGCAAACACCAAGGTACCATCAAAACTGGTTCCAAAAGGATTTTCAGAATTCAAAATAGATGTTTTTTGAGTATATTTTCCTAGATTTTCTCCTCCTAAATAAATTTCAAATTTTTCAGAAAACACCCTTGTGACTTGAGAATTTAGAAGTGAATATGAGGGACTAAATCCTGAAAAATTAGATAAACCGCTATGTTCTGGCAATCTCTGTTTACCAACATTGTTTAAGGTAAAATCGAATTTCCAGAACCCGCCTTTTTCGTTAGCATCCGAGGAGTAATCAATATTTATAAAAAATCTATTTTTTGGAGTTAATGGATTCTGTTTCATTCCAGAATTATATTGTTTGTTCACTTGATAATTCTTGTAAGCAGTTTTCATTTTAATTTTTCTAGTTAGCTGATAGTCAATTTCTAGTTGAAAACTCCTAGCATAACTTTTTCCATTTAAGTTATAAAAACTCAATTCACCCTCCGTTTCCCAGTCAACTACAATTTGATTTTGAAAATCAGTTACATAGTAATCAAAAGTGATATCACCATCATTACTGTTTAAATTGAAACCTTGCCTGAAACTTAAACCATAGTTCCATGCTTTCTCAGGGTTTAGACCGTAAAATTTACCATCATTGTTAATTAATTTGATTTTTCTTCCTGATGAAAAAATTTCTTGATTTTCAGCATAAATATTTGAGGATTTTCTTCCAGAACCTAAAGAAAATCTCAAAACGGTTTTTTCTTTGGGTTGATATCTCAAATGAAGCCTTGGAGTAAAAAATGACCCTAAATTGTTGTGTAAATCATATCTTAAACCAGCTGTTAAACTGAAGTTTGTAGTGTTATCAAAGCTATATTCAAAATAACCACCAATTGATCTGTCAGTTCTTTCAGTTTTATTTTTATCTAAATCTATTAACTCATCGTAATCATCGTAAGTCAAATTAATACCTGTTTTAATTTTATTCATGGTATTTCCTATTATAGAATTGTAAATTAAATTAGAATATAAACTTCTGTGTGTTATATCATAATTCCTTATCCCAAAAAAAGAGTTTTGATCATGATCTGAATATGCCATTTGAAAGCCCAAAGATTGATATGGAATGTTTGGATTGACATAACCTAGCTTGAAACTGGCATCAAATCTTTCGGTTTTAATCTCACTTAACCAAAGTTTACTTGACAAGCTATTGGCATCATTTTTCTCACCTCCTTCCTTATCATTTTTCATGAACTTAATACCAAAAAAACTCACAATACCCTTTTCTAAATCAGTCAATTGCCACCTGTTGAATATGCTGTATCCCTCAACAAGAGGAGAGTCCAAAAAACCATCATTATTACCATCAAATTTTTCTTTTCTGTGATCTGCGTGAATAAATAATCCGGTACTTAATTTTTTATTAACCTTTCGATTGATATGAAAATTCAATTCATTTCTTCCCATGTTATTTCTAAAAACATTGATAAATATGGGATCGTCACTAATTGGTTTGTTCAATTCGATATTGACTTGTCCAGAAATACTTTCAAATCCGTTGACTACACTTCCAACACCTTTGGTCACTTGCATACTCTCGACCCAGGAACCAGGGATAAATGACAAGCCAAAAACTTGGGAGGCGCCCCTTACCATAGGAATATTTTCCTCAGTTATTAAAAGATATGGACTTTCAAGACCGAGCATCTTAACTTCCTTGACCCCAGTTATGGCATTCGAGAAACTAACATCAATTGAAGGGTTTGTCTCAAAACTTTCTGAAACATTACAACACGCAGCCTTAAGTAGTTCATCACTAGAAACACTTACTATATTCATAGTTTTGAAATAGGATTTTTGAATTGTATTTTTTCTTTTAAGTAAAATTACTTCGTCTAATTCGTCAGATTGTTCAGTAAGAAAATGATCATAATTAAATGAATCAATTATTTCAATAATATCCTCTTTATATCCCAATATCTTAAACACTAATTCTTTAGATTCAGTTGAAATTGGAATAGCGTAACTTCCATCGTCCCCAGAAACTACTCCTACACTTGTACTTTTCCAAAAAATGTTAACTCCTCCTACACCTTGGTAGTTTCCTTCATCTAAAGGAATGTAAACTTTTCCTTTAACTATTTCTTGACCATTTAAAATATAGAGAAAGAAAAGTAGTATGATAGATAATTTAATTTTCATTTTCTAAAAACATTTTAGACCTATGAATTGAATTTTGTCTTATATCCTCCCAAAACATATTAATATCAGCTTTGTGGTAGTCTCTAACTGTAGATACTGCAAGTTTTTTTATAAGATCCATTTTTGGAATTTTAACGTATACAGCTTTGTCCACATTTTCAATTTTGACTGACCTTGGATAAATTTTAGTATTCAAATAAAGAAAACCTTTGTGGGATGAATAATCTGATGTTTTTTCTAAGTTCCAAGTAACAGGATTAATACAAAGTGCATTTTCTAGGTAGTCAAATGGAACAGTAAAAGACGTGTTTTGGGTTTTTCTATTAGACATTTTTCTGTGTGTATTCCATGTAACAAAACCACCTGTTTCATCCTTGTTAGTCATAAGCTTTAAACTTTTAAAATCTTTACTTGTAATTTTAGTTCCAATTAAATAAGCTGCAACAAGTTTATTTTGAAGAGGTTTGTCGTCAAAAAAATCTTTTAATATTCTCATGGCATGTCCTGATCCTTGGCTATGACTTGCAATGATAATTGGATTTCCAGAATTATATTTCTCTAGAAATATTAGGAATGCCTGCTTCACATCTTGATAAGCAATATTAAATGCTTCTTGACCTCCATTTTCCCAGAAAGATTCCTCAAATACTCTAAGGTGAGCCTGTCTGTAAAATGGAACATAAAGATTACCAACTGAATACCATGCAGAAGATTGATATTTGACAGTTGATTCGAGAATATATTGACGAGTTTTACTGTCAAAAACATCAGAGTTCCAAGTTTTATCTTTTCTGTCTGTATGCATGGTTGGATATATAAAAAACACGTCGACCGGTAATTTTGATTTGTTATTTTCAAAACCTAATAGCTCCTTTACAGTTTTTTTTGGATGAGCGGCCCAAGAATTTAAATTACTGTACTCTGGTTTTTGAGAGGTTTTCAAATTTTCAAAATCAGAGCTCTCGTAAACTATTACTTTATTTGATTCAGAAAGTAATCCACATGAACAAAAGAAACATAAAAATATAACACTTATAGCTTTATTCATAACATCAAATATTCTGATCTTATTACTCCAGAATCACACTTCTTTTTGAGGGATTGAATGGGTTATCGATTAAATTACCATTGGCGTCAACTAATTCCAATTTGATCGAAATTTCACCCTTGGGTAATCCTTCAATAAAATAGGGTGCCCATTCATCTATAATAAATTCTGTTTCTTGAATAGTAGCTTTTACTTTGTTCCCATCGGGTGAAATTTTAGTATTAACTAAATAAAAATCCAAAAGTAATTTATTGGTGTCGTCTCCTTTGTAAGTACCTTTGGGTCTGCTGTAAAAAAGAAATTCGCTAGAGAGATCAACATCTTTTACTTCACCAATTTGTTCCAAAATGTAAGCATTTGGATTTTTTACTGATTCGTGATAGGATCTCGATAAAAATGCCAAAACAATACTACCATCTTTAATCTCTTTAGAAAAACTTTCAGAATAATGAGCTGAGTAAGGTCCGTTATCAACAATAAAATGTATGTGCTGACCTTTATCTGAGTTAGCTAATCTATAATCAAACTTTTTATCGGTTTGAATTCCGAGATCGTAATTTTCGATTTCAAAAGAAAAAGAATGATCATTTTCATTTTTTGTGGCCTCAACAGAGGATATCTGTGCATTATCATAATTAGGCGAACCTTGAACTTTGGTAATTGAAATTTTATCAATATCATCACAAGATAAAAAACCAAACAACATAACAATTAGAGATATTTTTTTTACTTTTTTTGACATTTTTAAATACTTTATTAATAAACAAATTTAATAAACAAATTGTTTACCACTCTCTACTTTTATTACTTTCTTCCAATTGATTAATTTGATCTTGAGTTAAAACCTTCAAAAAAGATGGGTGTTGTTCAATTGCATATTCTATTTTTTCAACAATGGAATCAACAGATTCATTTTCATAATCAATTTGAAGTGGCTTTTTGATTTCCATTGACTGTAATATATTTTTTTTTCTTATCCTAATTCCTTTTTTGTCAAATGACCTCCTGAACCCATCTATGACAATAGGTACAACAATTGGTTTAAATTCCTTAATTATGTGAGCAGTACCTCTTCTAATTGGTTTAAATGGTGTAGTTGTTCCCTGAGGAAATGTTATAACCCAGCCATCATTAAGAGCAATACCAATCTTACTTATATCACTCATTTTAACTTGTCGATTGACATCCTCTCCTTTTGATCTCCAAGTTCGATCAATTGGTACAGACCCAACATATGCTAAAATCTTTGGAAATAAACCATCATTCATCGTTTCTTTTGCAGCTATATAATAAAGGTTTAGCTTAGGGTGCCACAAGTAAGTCAAATTTTTTATTGAATCATCTCTTCCACTCAAACTAGCGTTAAAGACATGAAACATAGCAACTACATCTGCGAAGTAGGTTTGGTGATTGGACACAAAAAGAACATTATTATCAGGAAGTGACCTGATTATATCAGAACCTTCAATATTTAGTTTATTAAATCCTTTAAATCTTTGGTGAGATAATAGTCCTAGAATTCTAATTAACCATTTTTTAATTATTAAAATATGGCCAAAGGGATTTCTTTTAAATAATTTCAAATGTAAATCTTTAAATGTAAATGTATTAAGAATTAATTACTTCCTTGAACAAAGAAACAAATTCATTAATAATCATAGCGGTTGCTCCCCAAACAATTTTGTTTTCAATTTTAAAACTTGGAACTATTTTGGTTTGATCTTCAATTAAAATTTGTGATTTCGTAATATTCAAATCAAGTAAATCCTCCAATAAAGGATTATAAATAAAAGCTACTTCATCAGAGGATGGTTTAAATTTCGGGTGTTTTTCATAGAAGCATAAATATGGCTTCACAGTACAGTTGCTTGGCGGAATATAAATTTCTGTTAATTCTTTTTGGATCACTATATTTTTTTTTAAAAGACCTAATTCCTCAATAGTTTCTCTAACTGCAGTTTCTTTTAAATCCAGGTCCCCCGTTTCTTTTTTTCCCCCAGGAAAAGCCACCTGATTTGAGTGCACCCCATCATATTTGTTTCTCAATATCAAAACCAACCTAGTTTGATTTTTATAGTCACCATAAAATAAAAGAGTTACCGCAGCCTTCACGGAATTATTAGGTATACAACCATCTATGATTTGTTTGACTCTCTCTGGTGGTGACAATTCTAAGAATGATTTTTTTCCTGGAAGTTCAAAATGATTTAATTTTGATATTATTTTTTTGAATTTTAAAAAATGCATTTAAGAAAAGTATTATTGATCTCTGCTTTCGCGATATTATCTTGTAAAGATAATAGTAAAAAAAATCTTATAGTCAAAATAAAAACAGCGGCAGCGAAAGAGGTTGAAAAACCAAAGTCAAATGAAAAATTTATTTTAAATGATAAAAATGCAATTCCCTTTTTTTACAATTATGAAAAAAAGAATAAAGAAAATATGGTTAGAATTATCACTGATTATGGGAATATTGATATTAGATTGTTCGACAACACTCCTTACCACAGAGCAAATTTTATTTATCTAACAAAAAAAAATTATTTCCAAGATGAATATTTTCACAGAGTTGTGAAAGATTTTATAATACAAGGTGGTAATTCTGATAATTTAAAAACATCACAAAAAAGAAGAAACATAGGAAGGTATCTTCTTCCTCCTGATACCAAAAAAGGTCATAAACACCACAGAGGAACAATCTCGATGCCAAGCAGTGAAATTGACAACCCTCACAAACTTGCTTCACCCTATGAGTTTTTTATTGTTCAAACAAAAGATGGTGCTTATCACTTAGACGGAAGCTATACTGCTTTTGGAAGAGTTGTAAGTGGTATGAATGTCGTAGATAAAATTTCAAATTTAAAAACTGATAAAAGAGAATGGCCAATTGACAATGTCAGGTTTAAAACAGAGATTTTAAAATAGTATTGATTATTCTTATTATATTTTATAACTTTATAAAAATAATTTATTTGTTTTGACAATAATTCAATTAAAATACGCTATAGCTGTATCTGAATATAAAAACTTCACTCTTGCTGCCGAAAAATGCTTTGTGACACAACCCACTCTGAGCATGCAAATTCAAAAACTTGAGGGTGAATTGAATATTCAAATTTTTGATCGAACCAAAAAACCTATTGAACTTACTGAAATCGGATCCAAAATAATCAGTCAATGCAAAAAAATTGTAGGTGAGTCAGAAAAAATGAAAGATGTTGTTGATCAAGATAGAGGAATTATCGGTGGAGATTTTAGAATTGGAATAGTTCCTACAGTAATGTCAACCCTTCTTCCAATATTTTTGAAAGAGTTAGTAAACAAGTTTCCTCTTTTAAGAGTTTCGTTTTTTGAATTTCCAACCACTGAATTAATATCCAAACTAAAAAACAAACATCTAGATCTAATAATTGCCTCAACTCCACTAGAGGACGATGAATTGATTGAAAAACCTATTTATTATGAACCATTTATAGCTTATTTACCTAAAACAAATCCACATTTTGGTAAATCTGAAATAATCCCTTCTGACCTTTACTCCAATGACTTACTTCTTTTAAAAGATGGTAACTGTTTTAGAAACAGTATCGAGAATTTATGTTTTGATTGTAATGAATACAAAGGAAAATTTGAACTTAAAAGTGGAAATTTTGAAACATTAATAAATCTTGTTGATAAAGGTTTAGGAATAACTTTTCTTCCTTATTTGCACACACTTAGGCTCAATGACTCTCAAAAAAAAATGCTTCATAATTTCAAGAATCCAAAACCATCAAGAGAAATCAGCGTTGTTTACCACAAAAATGAATTGAAAATCCATATTATCAATGAAATTAGGAAATTATTAAATTACTTAACAAAAGCTAAAATTCATTTTAACGACGTAAACATAATAAGCCCTTTGAAAAATAGAGAAGCAACTCGAGTCTTATAAAACCAAAGTTTGTAACACAGGTTTGTTTTTTATGTAATCTTTTACCCAGATCATTAATTCACGGTATTCAAAAGGTAGTAACTTTTTTGAAGCTTTTTCAAGTTCTTTTTGAAATAAGTTTGGATCAAAACTGACTTTTTTTAAAACACTTATTGTGTAGGTATAAACATGTCTAGGCATATTTAAATTTAATAAAAAAAAACAGCTTATAATTTATAAAAATGTTAAAAAAAATTAATTTTTGAGTTTCAGTGTCCATTCAAATTTAAAGGTTGAGACAATTTGATTTTGTGAATTTTTTCCCACTGAACTAAGCCAAACTGTTTGAGACTCATTTGTTTCGATAGCTTTTTCAATTGATTTTCTAATGTCTGTTCCTTGCTCACACTCAAACATGATAACACCAGTAGCTTTTTTGGAAAAATTGGCCTGATTGTTCAAAACAAGCATCGAGAATTTCCTTTTACTCAATTTAATTTCATTCATTATC
>MDTC01070564.1_pt1 | contig 11180 bp, 10 predicted proteins | sample 811181 | NCBI WGS metagenome assembly MDTC01 (sample SAMN05326644, study PRJNA326480) | marine metagenome | isolation source: seawater | place: Pacific Ocean: North | collected 2011 | reverse complement strand
TTTACATATTGGGCAAATCATCTGGATATTGTTTTTTTATTCAGTAAACATATTCCACTGGAGAACTGTTTCTGCCATTAGATTTTGTTTCACTGTGCGCCCATCAATAATTTTAAAGTCGTTTGTTGGTATTCCTGTGCCTGGGCGCGCAAACTTTACGTTGTCAAGAACAATTTTATCTCCCTTTTGTACATCAGTTCTTAAAACGACGCTTCGTCGAACCATGTTTCTAACATCTTCCTCTTCGGACGAGATAAAGCGCCTGCTGGTTCCAAGAGATTGTTCAGTTTCTCTGATTCCCCGCACCAATTGTTTCATTTCATCAGGCTCAGAGGCAAAAGGGTGATCGGGTCCTGGATAAGTCTTATCAAGGGTAATGTGCTTTTCAATTACTTTTGCACCAAGGGTCACGGCAACTACAGCACTAGTAATACCAGTAGAATGATCTGAAAAGCCAATAGGGATATCATATAACAGATTAAACATCGGTATATTTCTCATATTCAACTGGTCAGGGCGTGGAGGATAACAGGAAACACAGTGTAAAAGAACTACATCCTTAATATGCTCTTGATCTATTAACCTCATCGTTGCTGCTATCTCATGCATATGTGCCATACCAGTGGATATGATCATAGGTTTTTTATACACTGCCAATTGTTTAAGCAGCTGATGGTAATCTAGATCAATGGAGGCAATCTTGAATGCGCCTAAATCAAATTCTAATAAAAAGTCTGCATCTTCTCTACGATGAATTGCAGAAAGAGGAATTAAACCTTTTCGCCTGGCATATGCAAACATTTCTCCAAACCAGTCACGAGGCATCAAGATAACATCGCGAGCAACTTCCCACCAAGGTTTTACTCCATATAGATGATCTAGTTTCACATCCGTTGTCATCTCATTCTTGCTGAAAGCCTCCTCCGCATCGTAGATCTGAAACTTGACGGCATCAAAACCGGCCTCGGCACAAGCATCAATCAATTGAATAACAGTATTCTTGTTCCGATTGTGGTTCGACCCAATCTCGCCAATAAGGAAACAAGGCTGGTCTTTTCCAACTAAATGCTTGTCAATATCAATAATCTGTTTCATTTGACGCCTTTATCATCCAATACCCTAAAAATATCTCCTACATTTTCTATAGACATCACTTCTTCAAATTCTAACGAAACATCCAACTTTTTCCCCAGGGTCATAACAAGATTAAGATGAGCAAGTGAGTCCCAATCCTGAATTTCATCAGGTCCCCAACTTTGATTGATCTCTCCATTTAATGACGGGAATACTTCCAACAACGTTTCATTGACAATTTTTCTATTTTCAGTATTCATAGCTATCAGACAAATTCGTTAATTGAGGTTATTTTTTCTTTGGGGCAATCCTTATCAATTAACTGTTTGTAAATTTCCTCATCAAACAAATAAGTAGTGATTAATATAGAATCATAATTTACCAGGTTTAATTGGGAAGGCGTTGCTATTGGAAGTTTCAATCCATTTAGTTCTTTATTTTCTTTGTCAATATCATTATCAAAAATTCCCGCGATTTTTTTTAGCTGTTTGTTATCTAAAATGGAAATAAGCGAAGTAGCCAAAGCACTGGCACCAAAAAGCGCAATTTTGGTTTTATCATTATCATCAAAATATAGTTTTATTTCATTAACTAATGTGGTCTGCTTTTTTGAGAGCGTTCTTAACTGCTTCCCAATCGTTATATGTTCCAATTCTTCTGCTTCAGTCACTGCTCCTGTTTTCACGGCCTGTATAAATAAATTTGGATTCCCATTAAATTCTCTTTCAATTTGGTAACCATGTAATGATAGCAAATTTCTTATTGAATTATTAGAAAAATAAGATACGTGCTGGTGAAAGAACATTCCAAAACCCCCCATGGGTTCATAGGTTTTTATATTTGGAACGTCAATAAAAATATGTCCGCCCTCCTTTAAACTATAGGATACTGATGTCATAAATTCATGTAGATCAAAAATATGTTCTAGTAAGTTTCGGAAAACTATACAATCGAATGAATCCTCCGTATATAAGCTTTTGCAGAAATATTCATTTTTTATTTTCGCCTTTCCGATGAGTTTTTCTGCTATAACAGTCATCGGGGATGGATCACATCCGTATACATCCCAACCATCGTTTTGAAATTCTCTTAATAGGAAACCATCAAAACACGCGACTTCCAGTAGTTTGCCCTTTCTTAGGTTATTTTCAGTGAAAAAAGAATGAAATTTTTCAATTTCCCTTAAACCCATGCCAGTCGATACCGGGCTGGGGCAATTATAGTATTCCGCATCATATACACGATTCATAATTTCTTCGTCAATTAATTCTACTTGCTGAACATGACCACACCTTAGACAATAAGCAATTATGAGAGGTAATTCCTCAACATCTCCCTTTTTATCGCGAGGAATGGCGCCAAAAAATAAAGGGAACTTCTTAATGTGCATGAGTTGATGCAGGTTTCTACTTTTACAAATTAGACAGGAATTAGAATTTACTTTTTTCATTTATAAATTTCTCGCATTTTCTAAATGAAGCTGTGCTTACTAATAAATACTGTTTGATTATAAATCTGTCAGACTCTTAATCAAGTGCTCGTGGATGAGGGAATTAGAGGCTATCAAAACCTTCGATTTCAGGGAATGCACTTCACCGTTTTCATTCGTTGCTCGCCCACCAGCTTCATTCACCAAGGGAAGACCTCCAGCAATGTCCCAGGAACAAAGATTCTTGGCCCAGAATCCATCGATGCGACCACAGGCAAGGTAAGCCAGTGCCAAGGCGGCTGAACCTATCCTCAAAACTCCCCGGGTCGATCCATTAATTTTTCCATAAATCTCATACTCATTCCCTTTGACCTTCCCCGCATCTGAGGAAAACGCTGCCACATAAAGTCCGTCCTCAAATCTGCTTTTATCTGAGACCTCGATCTGTTGACCATTACGGAAAGCACCTTTACCTTGTGATGCAAAGAATAACTCTTCTGTAAATGGATTGTACACAGCACCAACAATAATTTCACCATTCTCTTCAAGCCCGACTGAGACAGCACACATCGGAATTCCCTGGCTGTAATTCACGGTACCATCAATCGGATCAACATGCCAGCAGTGTTTTGAACGCTTGCCCAATTCACCTGTTTCCTCACCAATAATATTGTGATTGGGATGATTCTCGACAATTCTGCGCTTTATATTCTTTTCTGACAATATATCAACCTCCGTCACCAAGTCCCTTATATTCTGATTCTTTTGCCTGAAATCATGAAGTTTCTCAAAGTATTCCTTCAAAATGTTGCCGCTGCTTTCAACAGCTTGAATAGCGGTTGTCAAGTATTTATTGATCATATTTCCTCAATTGCTAATAAAAGCTGATAAATCCTGATCCAAAATAAAACGGTTCATAGGATCGAAGACATCTATCCCGGAATATTTTCTTAATATTTCACTGTCTTCAGTAGTAGACCTAATATTTTGAAGGTATAAAGCTTCTTCATCTTCTCTATTGTCATAGTATAAAGCCGCCTTCAGACCTTTGGCCGTATTCGCCGGAAACACACCGTTAAAAAGAGCTATCCTGAGACCGAGAACTAACCTGTTATCGTAGGCAATTTTTCTCAACGGTTCTCGTGCGACCCGACTGATGGTATCGTAAAGTAGCTTGTTGCTGAACCTGGTTAATTCCTTGTCCTTGTAACTGTAGGCAAAGCACTTTTCCGCATACTTTGCCGCAATTACGCCGTCCGTTATCTCAGAGATTGCTCCAACCACAATCCTTCCGATATCCTTATCCGCCATAGCTTCATGAATGTAATCATAGCCCTTCAACCACCCCAGATAAGCAAGAATAGCGTGGGGAGCATTATGAATAAAAAGTTTGCAAATCCAGTGAGTATGAAGTTCCTGATCATCTATTTGTAATATTTCCTCCGGCAAACTATAGTCTCCTTTTTGAAGGACCAGCACGCCTTGTTCCGTAACAACCATAAGCGGATCTTTCGCCAATAATTCAGAAGGGGCTGTATTGGACGTGATAACATCGGGAATGCCGAAGTAAACTTTTGGGTTTCCAGTAAGGTTTTGCAGTCCTTTTACGGAGGCCATGTCATTTTCACAGGAAATGACGACTTTAGCATTTTTGAAACGTTCCGCCAAATCATAACAGTTGTTCGGGCCCACGCAACAAAACACAATATCGTACTTTTCAATACTACCTTCCTCTCCAAGCAAGAAACAATCCTGCACCGGAACATCCACAAATTGATGGTGTTTCACTCCAGTAATGGCAACTTTGTAACTATCACGGTTTTGCAGTAGGTCAATCAGTTCCTTATTGATATCTACGAAGTTAATTAAAAACCCGTAGCGATGAAAGAGCGGTCCCAAAAATCCTCTTCCAATTGCTCCAGCACCATAAATAAGAACGCGTTTTGACATAGTTTCAAGAAGCTATAAAAACAATGCCCGATTCAGACCAGCGGATAATATTTTTTTATAACCAAGTATAAAGACAATTTTATTTTCCTCGTTTGTTTTTGGTCGATAATTTGAGAAAGGCGAAGGCAATTGCCCTCGAAAACTGGCAAGGGCGCAGGACGCAGTATCTATTATTTGCCACGTTCATAAACAACGCACTCCGGACAGTATCAGATTAATCAATTTTTCAGCTTCTCCATTTAAAGGGTTACTAATTGAATTGAAGGAGGGGCGGGAGCGCCGAATCTCTATCAGAGTAAAAGTAACGTAATTTAGTACATCTATTTAAACAGATTAGTAATTTGCAATTGTTAAAGCGATAATTTTTCTGTTTTAATTTCTCAAAATTTTATTCTTTCAATTCTCGCTTTAGGGTTAATTTCACTCACTTGTTTTAAAATTTCCAAATAATGCGCATCCCTTTGGTTGCAAATTAGAACAAGAATATTTGCTTTATCCTTAAGAACTCGAATGGTTTTGTAGCTTATCCCCCGATACTCGGAATTTAAGTATAGCGGGCTATTATCTATTAAAGCGTGTACTTCCACATCTAATTGGAGCAGACCATCAACGACACTTTCGCCAAATAACCCACCACAAAAGACGACTACTTTTCTAAATGGATGTTTTAATATAACCTGATGCAGATGGTCATAAAAGGTTTTGCGGAGGTGCAGAATCCCCTCGGGTCCCCAGTCCACAATTAAACGAAATAATGTGATCCTATCCTTAAGGTGCTTATTAATATTCGTTACATCAATATACTTTGCAATTGAAATTAGTTCATCGGTAGCCGTATTAATTATTCTCGGTAGAAAATGGGATATAATAAATTTTATCCTACCAATAATGTAGGTTTTTTTTTCATAGTCGAGGTTATCGGAATAAGTCTTTTGCAAAAGATAAGCCACTCTTAAGCATGAAATTGTTGCATTAATATCTCTAGCACTTGATAAGCCAGAATTACTGCGCCCTTTGTTATAGATTTTATCACTAATTCCTGTAACCTTTTTACACGCTAATAAGTATTCACTTGTGAAAAGTGCGTCCTCATGAATGATTACATCTCTAAATAATATGTCGCATTCCTTAATTATTTTATTATTGTAAGCAAATCGCCAACAATAACCAATATAATATTGAATCTCATTAATAATTTTGAACGCAGAATTAATATCAGTCAATTCATTGAAATATTTACCCATATTCGCCTCATCGCTGCTCCCTCCGAAGCCAAAAACGACGAGATCTGGATGATTATTATTTATTACCGTTTTGTAAATTTTAGAAAGCGCGTCTGTATTAAGCGTATCGTCGGAGTCCACAAAAACAATGAACTTTCCATTGGCAATCTTAAGTCCGTTATTTCTTGAATAAGAAACTCCCAGGTTATTCGTGTTCTGAATAAGTTTAAGTTTCGCCTCTTTCTCTGCATATTTTCCAGCAATAACGTTTGATGAATCAATGGATAAATCATCTACCAATATTATTTCATAATCATTAAAGGTTTGCCCAAGAATGCTTTGAATACATTTCATCAAAACATTCTCTGAATTATAGAAGGGAATTATAAGGCTAAAGAAAGGGTTGTTCATTAATATTGTATTCAATTGGTATTTTCGTTTGAAGCGCTGCTTTAATTCTTTTCGTAGTATAATCTCTTCCATTACAAAACTTACATGCAGAAATATACTCTAAATCATAGTAAAGTGCTCTAATCCTCTTCTCTAAAGTATGTAATTTGTTCGTGTCATATTTTGATAAGTCAATGTGTTCTCCATCCAATGCCGGTATTGCATTAATATTGGATGCATTAGCAGAAAATGGGCATCTGTACATTTTACCGTTTAGAACAGTGAGAAAATCGTTAACACAACAATTTTTGAACATCCACTTTAATTGCTTTTCCGTTTTCTTCTGATAATGTATTCGCCCACTATCCGTCCATGTGTCGGCCGAATTAATTGCATATTTAACGCTCTCTTTTTCGCATGTTTTTACGAGCATATCTATATTTTTGGATAACACACCATAATCTGTTATATCTAACATAATTCTGTTATGTTTTAGATAATCTAAAGCCACACGACCTGGCACTATCGTTCCGTTTGTATAAATAGTAATAATGTCATTGTTCTTATAACTCAATAGTTTATTGATAATCTTATGTATATTTTTATACATGAAAGGTTCGCCGCCTAAAACTCTAAATTCATGAATTTCATTCACGGTTAGCATGATTTTATCTAAACTTGAAAACAGCAAATCTAAATCACTATCAATTGGCGTCTTGTAATATTGCATAAGGTTGGAGCAATCAATACACTTCATAGAACATTTTTCTGTGATGGCAATATCAATATGTTTTATAATTAAGGGTTCATCTTTTAATTCATTCTTGAGAATTGTATTTTTGTATATTTCTACTAATGTTTTTATTCCAGTTTCTGTATATTCGTGTCTTGAATAATACCTAAATTTCCAATGGGTTTTCATGTTTGAAAAATCAACTAATTCGAATGCCTTGTTACAACTATAAATATTATGGAAATGTAATTTCTGTAATTGATCATATATTTCGTCAAAATACAAATTAGCAATAAAGAAATTAGTATTATGGTCAAATTCATTTAGACTGTCAGGGTTATATACCTTTTTCCCACAAAATAACTTACCTGATTTTGTTGCATCATTATCGCAAAAGCCTATTATATCTATGTTATTCTGCAATAATGAATAATAGGCCAATTCCCCGATATTACCAGCGCCGAAAATTATATTGTTTTGTTCATTAAACTTATTTAACTTCATCATAGTGTTTTTCATAGTGTGTTTCAGATTAAGTTTCAATTATTTCTCTAAGTTTTCTTTTTAAAAGTTTGCCAGAAGGACCTTTTGGTAATTCATTTACAAATTCAAATTCGGACGGTGTTTTAAAATGGCCAAGTTGCTCCATACAGTAAGCTTTAAGTAGACTGGTGTCTAAAACCATACCTTTCTTCAAAACAATAAAACTTTTAATGGACTCCCCCAGCATCATATCTGGCTTCCCTATGGTTGCCGCCTCCTCCACTCCAGGATGGGATTGAAGGGCTTCATCGATCTGCGCGGGAGCTATATTCACACCTCCCTTGATAATTAAATCCTTAATTCTATCCACATAGTAATAGATACCATCTTTATCTTTCCGACCCAAATCCCCGGTCATGAAATATCCGGTGTTAAGACATTCATCAAAGAGTTCCCGACCTTTGTAATAATCCTTAAACAATCCCGGCCCTTTAATTCCTATCTCACCAACCTCACCCGCATTAACCTCAATCCCATCTTCATGAAAAAGTTTTACATCATAGATGTCGAACGGTTTTCCAATATTGCCCGTTTTTCTGCCTGGTAAGAAGGGATTATCGAAGTGTGTGGCTCCTGTTTCCGATAAACCGTATAGATTGGCCACCGGAATTCCATATTTCTTCTCAAAGGAATCCTGAAGTTTTTGAGGCAAAGAAGCGGATCCGCAGCCAATGAATCTCATGGAGCTTACCTGGTCTTTTGAAAATTGCTTGTAGGGCGTGTTCAGGATAGCTATCAGTATGGAGGGCACAATCTCCATAAAGGTGGCCCCGTGCTTTTGAATTTCATGCCACAGGTTTGAGCGCAGCTTCCAGAAGGAATCGTACAACACTACTGTGGAACCTGTACAGACACACTGTTTAATGGTATACCGCAGGGCCGCCGTGTGGCCCAAGGGCAATACACACAGGTGCACCGCGCCCGGTTCGGTGAACCCGGCACGGAGCATAGAGGTCTGGGTCAGAACCATGCTCCTGTGCGTATACTCAATAATCTTCGGACCGCCTGTTGTACCAGATGAGTAGTAAAAAACGGCAACCTCACCATTAGCAATGGGCAAAGTTTTTGCGGGGTCAGTCGCAAAGTTTTCAAGATATACCGGAAAACTATCGATGCCAATATTCTCGAGATTTGTGATCCGGTAATTTGATTCAGCAAGAGTTTTATAGTGGCTGTTATGACAAAAAACAGATTCCGGATGGATGTCCTCCAGTTTTTGGAGCACCTCTTTGCCGCTCGTGTGGTGCGGGAAAGGGTTCAGGACAATCCTGTTACGGATAGCGGCAAAGTAGATGATCAAATAATCAATGGAGTTGCGCAAGATAAAGGAAACCGTATTGCCTGGCTTAAGCCCGACATCAGTAAAATACCGGCAACAACGGTTCACGAGGTTGTCAAATTCCCTATATGTCCACTTATTATCACCTTCAATAAGAAAAGTTTCAGCGGATGATTGTTCGGCTCTGTATGCTAATATCTCCGAAAAAGTGGGGAAACTCTCGATTTTTTTCGAAAGTTGATACTGTGTTTTTTTATCCATCCTGCTGCTGGATCAGTTCAACCAGGCTTTTTTGTGATGTGTATAGCCAGACAGTCGGTGTATTATTATGGCCCGCGCCAGGAACAATATCACCCAAAATCAAGGAACCTAGTGATTTGAAATGTTCTATCGCTTTATGAATATCAGGTACTTCGTATGCCAGGTGATGAATCCCGCCACCAGTCTTTGCCAGAAAACCGGTCACCTTAGACTCTTTCGAACTAGGCATGATAAGCTCGATCATAGGCATGTACCCATAACCCGTTTCTAGGAACATAATTTTTACGTTGTGGGCAGGTTCGTCAACAATGCCTGATAGGGGTTTACAACAGAATGTTTTGATATAATAATCCCTGTATTCCTTTATATCCTTAACTACAAAGCCAATATGGTCCAGTCTCATCATAAAATATATAAAAGCTCTTTTAGTATATTTCTAGGGTATCGCCCATGGTGAAGTACCAATCTTTTTCATTCAAGTGAGGTCTGTACTTTTCAGCTTCAACATTGAACCGGCAGATCATGGGTCTAGAAGCACCGGGCCAGCCTCCGCCGGAAACTCCGTCTACACTGAAACCAAACTCTTTTAGAATAACCTCAAAAAAAGATGATCCCTGCATCCAGAGCGCAACTTCATCAACCCCCTTGCTGTCAAAATATCTTAAACCGTTCATTACGAGAAATCGGCCGCAATCACTATTCCCGTCTTGTGTAAATAAATCGATAAAGTGTCCGCACAACACATTTTCATCTTGGTAAAGTTTTAAAACACAGTACCCTTCTAAAATATCACCATTAAAACCACCATAAGCATAATAGGGTACATCAGGCCGGTCAAGATACCGCCAGTTCAGGAATACCGAATTGCGAATGACAATGGTCTTGAAATCATTTTTTGCGCTGTCCCAGAGTACGTTGACTCGGTCATCAAAGCATTCAATTTTCTGCCAACTAAGAATTTCCGAGGTAGCTACCGACGTATTGTCCCCATTATTCTTAATCTTTTTATAAAAAAGACGCTGCATGGCAATATCTTCATAGCCTAAAAGTTTTATATGCAAGTCATAGGCATTGTCATTGGGATAGCCATAGGTAAATGGAATCTTTTTCTCTTCAAGTTCTTTGATCAACTTATCCGCCACAAACTTAATCAAGCCCTTGTTCTGCCACGCGGGGTCAATCATCATTGCAGCAGAGTGCGAACCCACAACCTCTACACCATCAATCCAGTATTTCATGGGTATGGCGGAAAAATGACCGATTATTTCACCGTCATTCTCAGCATAAATCATTATGGGCTCACCCGCAGGATTGTTGCCCTTGAATTTCCATTGCCAATTTGCAAGGTTTCGCCTGTTCCAAGGATGGATTTCCACCAGTTGATCCAGTTTCTGGAAACCAGCTTCATCGCCCGCCTTGTATGGTCGTATTCCCAACATGATTTAGTTGTAACCGTAATGATTCAATATTCCATCGGCAATTCTCTGGGCACCTTTACCATCAATCAATGTTTGCGCCTGCTTGGACATGTTTTGCTTCATGTGATCATCATGTAAAAACGAGAGGAAAGTTTTCTCAAAACTATGTGATTCTACGTGACTAATGTCTCCTAAACATGTACCCAGTCCCATTTCATTGATCTTTTGGCCGGTAACTTCTTGATTTTTATCAATGACCAGTACAATTTGCGGCACACCCAGATAGGCCAGTTCAAATACTGTTGATCCAGCAGCAGTGACAGCAAAATCTGTCCTTGCCATATACGGAGAGAGGTCCATTTGCTTTTCAACAAAATTAAACTGAAGTCTATTACAAATGTTTACGAGATTTCGAATTCGTTCCTTATTGTAATTATTGCCATTGATCACAAAATCTACATTAATGTTAACGTCTAAGTCTTTATCAAGTGCCAACAATATTCCCAATATACCTTTGATTCTGTCGTAAACCTCCCCGCCGCCGAAGCTCATAAAGACACGGTTACTTTCTTTTTTTCGTGTTGCGTTTAATATGTTCTTTCTCAATAGAGTGTATTGTGCACCAAGAAATAATTTCGGTTCGTTTATCGTCTTATACTCTAATTGATCGCTCCCCAGATTCTGATTAATGATCATGTCCACATGGAAAACACGATCTGCGAGGTCATCTATAGCAATCAGGTTCGGGTAATTTTGTTTATAGGTTATCATTTGTTCTTCAGTTACATCATAATTGTCAAAAACAGTAATGAATTCATCAGATAATTTAAAGTGTCTATCCGGAGCAAACGTCAATCCCAAAGCATTTTTTGGGAGTTGG
>MDTC01149626.1_pt1 | contig 11182 bp, 9 predicted proteins | sample 811181 | NCBI WGS metagenome assembly MDTC01 (sample SAMN05326644, study PRJNA326480) | marine metagenome | isolation source: seawater | place: Pacific Ocean: North | collected 2011 | reverse complement strand
GGTCAAAACCTCTACGGCCATCTCAGCCAAAGTCAGGTCGCTCGTGTTCATTTTCATCCCTGAAGGTTCAAAGTGATTTTGCTGCTTCTAACACGTTCTCGGCATGACCGGTGACCTTTACTTTTCGCCACTCTTGCACAATCTTGCCTTGCCCATTGATCAAAAACGTTGACCGTTCAATACCAAAATATGTTTTCCCATACATTGATTTTTCTTTCCAGACTCCAAATGTCTCAGACACATTGTCATTTTCATCTGACAGTAAGGGAATTGTAAGGTTCTGTTTTTCAACAAACTTATCATGACTTTTAACGCTGTCTTTGGATATGCCAACCACATGTACTCCAATTTTTTCAAAATCAGCTTTCAGGGCAGAAAAAGCTTGGGCTTCTTTTGTGCACCCACTCGTGTTGTCACGCGGGTAGAAAAACAATACCACTGCTGATGGCTGAAAATCGGCCAAATTTATGGTCGCTCCCCCATCGCGTGGCAACTGTACATTTGGGGCAGGGTAGGGCAAGTTTGACATAGAGCTCTCCTCTCGGTAACGCACTATCGCAGTATGATAGAGCGCCGTAAATTGAAAAAAGTGCCAAGGCCAACGAAATGGTGAAAAATTCAAGCAGATTATGGAGGGGGCTTGCGGTGCTTCCACCGTTTTTGCGACGAATACTCACAATATTTATTGCAGTACTCACATCGGGCTTTTTTGCTGCTGTGCTTTTTATCATTTTACTTCACAACCGTGAGGTTGAGCTTCCAGCTTGGGCGGAAACATTTGTGAGCAACCAAATTGATGCGTCACTTTCTGACTTAAGTGTGAGTTTTGAAAGAGCATTTATAACCTTGGATGAGAGTTGGCAGCCCAGCTTGGGGTTAAAAGATATTAAAGTCACTTCCAGTAAAGCGCCGGGTCCAGTTTTACTGAACCGAATGGCAATAAATCTATCTTTGGCGCGGGCTCTGGAAGGAAGTTTTAGAATTAGAACGGTACAGGTCGATGGGGTATTTGTTACGCTTTTTCGTGACCAGTCTGGAGCGGTTACAGCGCAGTTTGGCGATTTTGATTCACAATTTGAAAAAACTCCTACTGCATCCAATCTTATCTCAACGGTTGATACTTTCCTATTGCAACAAGCTTTATCCAGTTTTCACTCTTTAGATGCGAGGGGCATAACACTTGAATATATTGATCGCCGCTCAAATCGCCGTTGGGCTGTAGATGGAGCTCGATTTAATATTAAGAAAACAGATGATAAATTAGTCGCTCGCGCGGATATGGCATTGCTCACTGGGGGCGCTGATGTGGCCACTTTGGAGACAAACTTTGAGCATGTGATTGGCGAAAATGAAAGTCGTTTTGGGCTGAGTTTTATTGATATGCCGGCCGAAATCATCTCAAGTCAACTGCCGGCTTTAGCATGGTTGGGTGCCCTACGTGCACCCATTTCGGGGGCTTTGCGCGGCGGCTTTAATAACTCGGGCTCTTTAGGGCGGATAAATGCCAATGTGCAAATTTCAAATGGAGCCCTTCAGCCAAGTTCTGAATCGCGCGCAATTCTATTTGATGCCGCTAGTGCCTATTTTACCTATGATACTGATAAGGCTCTGCTGAACTTTGATGATGTTGTGATCTCAAGTCGCGATCTAAGCCTGTCAGCACAGGGATACGCCATTCTTGAGCCGAACGATGACTGGCCTACCGGCTTATTTGGTCAGTTTGAATTTTCCGACATTCGCGTTAATCCAGACGGGCAATTAGCCGCACCCGTGACGTTGGATCATGGCATTATGGATTTTCGCTTATTGCTAGAGCCTTTTGAATTGCAAGTGAAACAATTTTTTGCTGAAGATACTAGTCGCGATGTCGCCGTTCGTGGAGCTGCGACATTACGCGCAGATGAGCAAGGCTGGAGCGCTAAGGTCGATGCAGAAGCCCCGCGGGCAATGTCTCATGATGTTTTGGCCTATTGGCCGCCTAATTTTAAACCAAAATCGCGAAACTGGGTGAAGCAAAATATCAAAACTGCTGTTTTAAAAGATATTCGATATTCAATGCGTTTGAAAGAGGGTGAACCACCCAGAACCGACTTGGGATATAGCTATCACGATGCGGAAATTCGGATTCTGAAAACACTGCCGTCCATTAAAAGTGGCTCGGGACAATTTTCGTTGGCCAATAACCGATTGGTGACAAAACTTACAACTGCGACTTTTGTTCCTCAAAACGGAGAGCCAGTTGATCTATCCGGCTCACATCTTGTCATTGCAGATGTGCGGATAAAACCGGCTCCGGCGGTGGCAGAGATCAGAGCTAAGGGGTCGTTGACCTCTGCTTTAACCACATTGAACTATCCTCCCATGAAAGCGCTAGATAGACTAGATTTTGCAACAGATTCTGTCGGTGGGCAAGCTGAGATCAAGGCAAGAATTGAATTTCCTGTGATGCGCGGTGCGCCGCCAGAGCAAATTCGGTACACCGCTTCGGCCGTCATAAATAATGCAATAAGCAACCAAATTGTTCCCAATCAAACTCTTTCCGCAAAAGTTGTTAATGTTCAGGTAGACAATGACGCCTTGCAAATAGACGCTCTGGCAGAAATACGTGGAATTTCATTTGATACTGCATTTCGAATGGGAATGGGCGAAAATGCAGCAAAAATCCCAGCTATTTTGAACTCGAAAATTTTACTTTCAATGGATTTGATCGAAGCGTTTTCTATTCCTCTGCCGAAAGGTCTTTTGAGCGGCTCAAGCCCAGCGGATTTAACGGTTGAATTCAATAAAGACGCTGATCCTGAATTTTTTGTGTCCAGTGATTTGTTCGGTTCAACCCTCTCAATTGATAGGCTGAATTGGCGCAAGGCTAAAAAGAGCCAAGCGCAGTTTGAACTCACAGGAACCCTAAGCAAAAATATCAAGGTAGACCGTTTTGCTTTGAGGGGTGTTGGTTTAGTGATGGATGCAGTAGTTGAAATAGATGCTCAAAATCAATTTAAGGCCTTAACCTTCTCTAAATTTGCAATCTCGGATCAGTTAAATGTCTCTGGAATGCTGGACGCAAACGGGGATATCAAAATTTCAGGTGGCACTTTGAATTTGCCAGAGTTTTTGGACTCTGAAGCTGAAACCTTGAACAACCCCAAGACTGAGTTCGACTTAGAAGTTGCTCTAGATACAATGAAAATAAGCAAAAATAACGCATTGCATCAATTCACAGGCAAGTTCACCAATGGCACGACATTAGCAGGAGAGTTTAGGGCAAATCTTAACGAGCGCGCGCCATTTGGTGGTGAAGTAAGACCGAATAATGGGAATATTAGAATTAAGGCCGGATCAAATGACGCGGGTCAATTTTTAATGGCGCTTAACGTTCTTGAGCGGGCGCAGGGTGGTCGATTGCTTTTGACATTGGATCAAAGAGATACTGCTGGTGAAATGGATGGGGTTTTGAGAGTAACAGATATTAAACTGCAAAAAATGCCACTGCTTGCCGAATTGCTTAATGCCATGAGTATTGTTGGTCTTTTGGATCAGTTAACTGGCCCTGGCGTGATAATGAATGAAATTGATGCAGTCTTTCGTATAACCGATGATCAAATCATTGTTCAAAGTGCATCTGCTTTAGGACCGTCGATGGGAATTACCCTAGATGGATATTACAACCTCGAGAGCAAAACCTTTGACATGCAGGGGTTTTTCTCTCCTTTGTATCTTGTGAATGGAATAGGGTCTATTCTATCTCGAAAAGGCGAAGGTTTTTTTGGTTTTGGCTTCAATCTTGAGGGGACCACAGATAGACCGAGGTTCATTATCAATCCTCTTTCTGCGATTACCCCAACTATTCTTCGTGATCTTTTCCGAAGACCGCCTCCTAAGTTAGAGTAAAGTGAACACATGCACTTAAGTGATTTTGACTTTGATCTGCCTGAAAATTTGATTGCTACGCGCCCGGTAGCACCGCGCAGCGCGGCACGATTGCTTTGGTGTGAAGGTGAAAACACATTTGACCGACAGGTTTCTGATCTTGTGGATATCTTGCGTCCGGGTGATCGCCTTGTGCTCAACGAAACGAAAGTCATACCAGCTAGACTTTTTGGCACGCGTCACCGCCCTGAAGCTGTTGGGGGAAGCGGTAAAGCCGCAATTGAGGTCACCTTGTTATCTTTTACCCCTCAAGCGCAGTGGAACGCTTTGGTGCGGCCACTTCGAAAAGTTTCAATTGGGGAACGAATTGAATTTGGGAGTGGATTAATTGCGATATTGGTGGACAAGTTTGACGGCCAAGCGGTGTTGTCATTCAATCTTGTGGGTGAGGATTTTGATACAGCATTGGCCAAGATAGGCAAAATGCCATTACCGCCTTATATCGCGGCCAAAAGACCCGCTGATGATCAGGATAAATTGGATTACCAAACCGTTTTTGCGCGCACCCAAGGCTCAGTTGCCGCGCCAACAGCCTCGCTGCATTTTGACGCTGAGATACTTTCAGCTTTGGCTGAAAAAGGCATTGAGCTTACATATGTCACTCTTCACGTTGGTGCCGGCACATTCTTGCCGGTTAAAGCGGACCTGATTAAGGATCACAAGATGCACTCTGAAACGGGCTATGTTTCGCCCAAGGCAGCTGCAGAAATTAATCAAACCTTGGAAAGTGGTCGGCGCGTCATTCCCGTTGGCACGACAGCACTACGATTGATTGAAACGGCTGCGAAAAAAAAAGGTGTTATTGCGCCTTGGTCCGGGGCAACTGATATATTTATTTATCCCGGCTATAAGTTCAAAATTGCAAGTGGGTTGATGACCAATTTCCATTTGCCAAAATCCACCCTGCTCATGCTGGTTTCTGCTCTTATGGGGCAAATTAGGGTAAAAGAAATTTACGATCATGCTATCACTAAAAATTATCGGTTTTTTTCTTATGGTGATGCGTCGCTTTTGATCCCTAGTGAGGCGAATAAAGTAGATTAAAAATTTCATTCCTCTTTAGGTAAAGCATAGATTCGCATTTGCAATTTATATTCATTGCATAGGAGTGGAATTTTGTTTTCTGTTTTCACCAATTCCTGGGCCTTGCTTTTTGGAATGATGCTTTTGATGATTGGCAATGGCCTTCACGGTACGCTTTTAGGCGTTCGTGGAGAAATTGAACAATTTTCGACCTTTCAAATGTCCATCGTGATGTCTGCTTATTTCGTTGGATTTTTAGGGGCGAGCCGAATGGCGCCAGACATGATCCGCCGCGTTGGGCACGTTCGAGTTTTTGCTGCCCTGGCCTCATTTATCTCAGCCGTGCTGGTTCTGTTCCCTTTGATCGCTAATCCATGGGTTTGGGCTTTAGGGCGGGTCATTATAGGATTTTGTTTTTGTGGGGTCTATGTGACTGCCGAAAGTTGGCTCAATAATGCCGCCACAAATGAAAACCGTGGACAATCACTTTCTCTCTATATGATTATCCAAATGTTAGGTTTGGTGGTCGGGCAAGGGCTCTTGATGCTAGCAGATCCAGGCGGTTTTGTTTTGTTTATTGTAATATCTATTCTAGTTTCGCTGTCGTTTGCTCCAATTTTATTGTCTATTACACCCACCCCCGCTTTTGAAACAACCAACCCGATGCAACTAAAACAACTGATTGTAACCTCACCACTTGGATGTGTTGGAATGTTTCTGCTTGGCGGAGTTTTTTCAGTGCAATTCGGCATGGCATCTGTTTTTGGTGCAGAAATATCATTAACTCTTGCAGAGATATCTGCTTTTGCAGCAGCATTTTATATAGGAGCCATGTTGGTGCAATATCCGGTCGGTTGGATGTCTGATCGCATGGATCGTCGCCAATTGATTATGGGGCTCTCGTTCATGGGCACTGGAGGGGCGATACTTGCGATCATTGCAGGTAGTAACTTTATTGCGCTACTGATATCGGCTTTCCTTATTGGTGGCATGTCCAATCCGCTGTATTCACTTTTGATTGCGCATACCAACGATTATTTGGAGTTTGATGATATGGCCGCCGCCTCAGGCGGGCTGCTGTTCATTAATGGCGTTGGTGCGATTTCTGGGCCTCTTATTGTGGGTTGGGTGATGCAGTCCTATGGGCCTTTTGGATATTTCTTGATTATTGCCCTTTTGCTGGGAGCCCTAGCACTTTATGCCGCATATAGGACAACACGTCGTGCCGCGCCTTCGGTAGAAGATGCCAACTCTTATACGCCTGTGTTGCCAACAGCGTCGCCCGTTGCGCTTGAGTTGGCGCAAGAATTTGCAATTGAAGCAGCTCAGGAAGATGAAAATATACAAAATGCAGACTAATTTGTCAGTTTTATGCCATATATAGTAAAAAAGTGTTTTCTTTTGGTTGAAAATGAAATGTAACATTCTTGTAGGTTGGTTGTGCATAAGGGAGTCGTCGTCATGGATCCAGATCACGTTTTGCGGTTTTGGGTAGATGAAGTTGGGCCTAAAGGTTGGTATGACACTTCTGAAACGTTAGACGCGGAAGTACGTAATTTATTTGAACCCGCTTGGCAGCGGTTAAAGCTTGGTGCATTTAGTCTTTGGCTGACTTACCCAACAGGGGCATTAGCCTACATTATTTTAGCGGATCAATTTCCACGCAATATGTTTCGCGGAACCGGGTTGGCATTTGCAACAGATAAAATCGCAGTCTCTGCCGCAAAATCTTCGATCAAGCAATGTTGGGATATGCGAATCGATGAACCAGCCCGGCAGTTTTTCTATTTGCCTTTGATGCATTCTGAAAATCTATGTGACCAGGATCGCTGTGTTAGACTAATGTCTGAGCGTATGAAAAAAACTGGGGCTTCCAATCTTTTGCATGCCCAAGCACATCGAGAAATTATTAGGGCATTTGGGCGATTCCCCTATCGCAATGAGGCACTTCAGCGCCGGTTTACCCATCCTGAGCAGGAATTTATTGATCAAGGGGGATATGGGGCAACGCTAACGGAATTGGCGCAGGCCAGCTGAATTTCAGAGAGGCATTGAAGCAAATTAAAAAATAGTTTAACGTTAAACTGAATTTTTATTGCGGAGTCTTTTATGTCATCTAATTCTTTTGATGTCGTCGTCGTTGGGGCCGGGCCAGGCGGGTATGTGGCTGCTATTCGGGCGGCACAGCTCGGACTGAAAACCGCTATCGTCGAGCGTGAACATATGGGCGGCATCTGTCTGAATTGGGGATGTATTCCGACGAAGGCCATGTTGCGCTCATCTGAAGTTTTTCATTTGATGCATCGTGCCAAAGAATTCGGGCTTGGAGCTGATAAAATTAGCTTTGATTTAAACGCTGTTGTATCGCGTTCGCGTGGTATCGCAAAACAGTTAAACCAAGGCGTAGGCTACCTTATGAAGAAAAATAAGGTGCAAGTTTTCATGGGAACCGCGACTTTGACCGATCCCAAAACCGTGTCGGTAAAAACGAACAAGGAAACCCGAAAGTTAACCGCAAAAAATGTGGTTTTAGCAACTGGCGCACGCGCAAGAGAATTACCAGGGCTTGAGGCCGACGGCGATCTGGTGTGGACCTACAAGCATGCTTTGACCCCGTCTAGAATGCCGAAAAAGCTTTTGGTTGTAGGATCTGGTGCAATTGGAATTGAATTTGCAAGCTTTTACAACACGTTAGGGGCGGAAACCACGGTTGTAGAAGTGCTAGATCGGATTTTGCCGGTGGAAGATGCTGAAATAGCAGATTTCGCCAAAAAACAATTCCTTAAGCAAGGCATGGTTGTCCGAGAAAAGGCCATGGTGAAAAAACTTGAGCGCAAGTCTGGCAAAGTTATTGCGCATATTGAACAAGATAAGAAAGTGGAAAAACACGAATTTGACACTGTCATTTCCGCAGTTGGGATTGTTGGGAATGTAGAAAACTTAGGCTTGGAAAATTTAGGTGTGAAAGTTGACCGCACCCATGTTGTGACCGATGAATACTGCCGAACATCGGCCAAAGGCGTTTTTGCCATTGGCGACTTGGCAGGGGCGCCTTGGTTGGCGCATAAAGCCAGCCATGAGGGCACTATGGTGGCAGAACTGATTGCTGGGCAGAAACCGCATGCAGTCGATCCTAACAGCATTGCCGGATGCACTTATTGCCATCCCCAAATTGCCAGTGTTGGCATGACCGAAGCTCAGGCAAAAGACGCCGGTCTTGACATTAAAGTGGGACGGTTTCCCTTTATTGGAAATGGGAAAGCAATCGCATTGGGCGAACCTGAGGGTATGGTCAAAACCATATTTGATGCAAAAAGCGGCGAATTGCTGGGTGCGCACATGGTGGGCGCAGAAGTAACTGAGCTTATTCAGGGCTATATTGTAGGCCGGAAACTTGAAACTACCGAGCAGGATTTAATGGAAACGGTGTTTCCACATCCAACATTATCTGAAATGATGCATGAAAGCGTCCTGGACGCGTTCGATCGGGCGGTCCACATTTAGCGTATAACTGTCAAATAAGGGCTTATCTGTACCAACCTTTTGATGGGTTGGTTTAGGCCATTATTCCATTTTAATATGCCAAGCTTAATATTGCCTGTTCTTTAAATTCAACCGGTGCGCCTTCGCCCGCCGCGGCGTCCTCCACGGCCACCAGCCTCTCCACCTGATCCCGCTGGTTTGTTGAAATGTATCCAAGCCCCACCATGCGGGTCGTTGTCTGTCAAAAGGTTAGCCGCTCGGATAGCCTCCATTTCTTTTCCCGGTTTTGGAAGAGTTGATCCAAGACCGAAAAGCGAAACAAAGGCTTCATCCTCCATTCCAGCGGGCAGGATAATGCCCGCGGCTTCTATTTCAGCCTTTTTTTCTGCAATTTTCTTTTGTGTCACAGGTAAGGCAACGGGGTTCATGATTGCCGACGTCATTCCAGCCCCCATTGCCATCGGCAAAAATGCATTGTTTATCCCGTGGCGGTTTGGCAAACCAAATGAAACATTAGAAGCACCGCAGGTAGTGTTCACTCCCAATTCTTCACGCAATTTTCTAACCAAGGTAAAGACTTGTTTGCCGGCGGTTGCCATCGCGCCGATTGGCATAACAAGAGGATCGACCACAATATCATGCGCAGGTATTCTAAAATCTGCTGCGCGCTCAACGATTTTTTTCGCTACAGCAAACCGAACGTCGGGATCTTCCGAAATGCCTGTGTCATCGTTTGAAATTGCGACAACGGGAACATTGTATTTTTTTACCAGTGGAAGGACAAATTCCAACCGCTCTTCTTCACCAGTAACGGAGTTAAGAAGGGGCCGGCCTTCTGCGATTTGCAATCCTGTTTCCAAAGCTTCTGGAACAGAACTATCAATGCAAAGTGGGATGTCTGTTAAACCCTGTACCAGCTCAATGATTTTTTTCATCAAGGGAGGTTCGGTTTCGTTCGGATTTGGGTTTGAATTGTACACCACACCCGCGTTAATATCGAGGATATTGGCGCCAGCAGCCACTTGGGCAATCGCATCCTTTTCAACGGTTGAAAAGTCGCCTGCTTCTAATTGAGCCGCTAATTTTTTCCTGCCGGTTGGATTAATACGCTCGCCGATCACGCAAAACGGTTCGTCAAAGCCTAGTATCGCAGTCTTGGTTTTCGATTCGACAATCGTGCGGGTCATAGTAAGTCCTTATGAAGCATTGGAGGGAACAGCAGATCGACCACCGTGGTTGATTGCCCATGTTGCATTGGTCTTGATCCCTCCAAGTGGAAAGAAATGCACATTTGTGATGTTGAAGTCGGGTGTGGCGGCTTTGTGTTTTGCCAACTCGCTTAAGACATTTTTTGGCTCATAAGGCAAAAGCAATTTGGTGACGTCCATCGCGCGTTTTTGAAGAACTTTAAGGGAGGGACCAACACCGCAAGCGATGGCGAATTTAATCAAAGTTTGAAGTTTTGCAGGTCCGGCGATGCCAATATGAATTGGGATATCAACTCCGGCAGCCTTGATCGAATTGGCCCACTCAATGATTGGTTTTGCTTCGAAAGCAAACTGTGTAGCAATGGCCAATTTGGCGTCGGTACGCTCGGAAAATTTTTGCTTCCACTGAAGCGCCGCATCGACATTTTGGGTTGAGCCGTCTGGGTCAATGTCTTTGTTGCCCTCGGGATGGCCAGCAATGTGCAACCGGCTGAATCCTGCCTTGTCAAAAAGACCAGTTTCCATCAATTGCATTGAGCTGTCAAAATCGCCGTGTGGGGTTGTAACGCCTCCGGCCAAAAGCAGCGCTTGATTAACCCCGGCTTCGCCTTGATAGCGGGCAATCCAATCATACAATGTTGCAGAATCTCGAATAATTCTCGCCGGAAAATGGGGCATGACTTGGTAGCCTTCGCGTGCAACCCGTTTGGCTGTTGCGATCATTTCTTCGATTGGCGTGCCTTCGATATGCGCGATATATACCCGTGTTCCCTGCGGTAATAATTCGCGAAAGTCATCGACTTTTTCTGCGGTTCTAGGCATGACTTCAATCGAGTAATCCGCTAAAAAACCTTCAATTTCAGGATCGACAAAGTTTGCGTTACCCGAGTTGTTTTTGAGTTTGAATAAAGCCACTATGACCTCCAAAAATGTCATTGCGGGACTACGCCCGCCCGTTATTCGCAATCAGTGTTTTAACCAGTTTGTGATCGTATTCGGCTTCCAGGCGTTCTGCTTCTGCATCTGCAATCGCATTGGGGTCGCCTTCAGTGGTAGCCGTTTGAACTTTTCGCCATTCTGATAGATAATCGTCAGTTCCCGCCAGCCCGCTCTTCATTGCGGCACGGTCAATCGCTTGTTCAAAACGTTCCGCCAATTGCCTCTTTGCGCCTTTGCGGCCTCTGCCAACAATGACCTGAGCGGGTATATCGCGCCAATAAACTATAGTTACCTCGGGCATAGATGATTCCTTGTCTTCACTGGACTGCTTTTAGAATAGTCTTCAGCATGCCCTGCGTCGAATTTCGACAGATGTCGCGCTGTCCGCGACGTATTTCATATTAAACCCAAACTGCCAAAATCAATAGGCCGAGCTTGTATCGAAATGTGAATAATAACTATGAGCAGGTAACGTAGATGTGCTTTGTAATGGCACGTTCGCTCAAATCTTTGTGCAAAAAAGCAAAATGTGATCTTGCAGGAAAACTGTATGCGCCGTATCGTGGGAACAACTTGAAATATTGGAGGGCGTAATATCATGG
>MDTC01120067.1_pt1 | contig 11182 bp, 12 predicted proteins | sample 811181 | NCBI WGS metagenome assembly MDTC01 (sample SAMN05326644, study PRJNA326480) | marine metagenome | isolation source: seawater | place: Pacific Ocean: North | collected 2011 | reverse complement strand
CGATTGTTTGTATCAGTACTGGCTGATTCAACTCTAGGCGCCTCCATAATTCGAGGTTTTTCTAAAATGGTTTAACGATTGGCCCGACACCCATTCGAAACCCATTCGAACGATGGTGTTTGGATGGGTATCCTTTGTCTATGGTAGACGATGCATACTTTGTTGTGTTAACCGAAGGTTTGGTTAAATTAGACAATTTGGACTTAATCATGACGGGCCCATTCGAATCTCCGGATGATTTCGAATCTCGCGTTGCCAAGATGATGGAAGAGAAAATGGCGAGGTTGGCTAAAATGCTAGATGAAGATTATAAAATTGTAGTTTGGTGGAAAGATGCAGATGGTAAAGTCCAAGATGAATATGCTTGTGGAGACACTCCAGAAGAAGTTGTAAATTTTATGAGAAGTAGAAGTTGGATTGAAGAAGAAAATAAAGATTCTCAAAAATATATGTCCGGTGTCCAATCAAGAAATTTACTGGACGAAGATTTTCTGTTTTATGATGAAGAATCTTTTCTTCATGGTTTAGTTAAAATTGGCAAACTACACATCCAAAAATGGGACTGGGAGCCTTAATGGAGATCAATGTTGTTTTGAACTAGGATTTTGCTTCATGGATAAAAACATCCACATCAATCCCATAAAGGAGATTGTTGCAGCTACAAGAACTGGTTGAGTACTCGGTTCCGTTGCTGACAATTTAGATTCAACTACCTCGCAAATTGTGTCATCGATCTCATCATGCGTTTCATCGTGTATGTCCTGTTGAATACAAACCGACCCGCTAATAGTTTCGGTCAGTGTATCATTGACATACTTCATGAAGGTGATTTCCCAATGTCCTGCTGCACCTCTTTGATTGAACGTGAAATCAAATCGTGTTTCACATGATTCATCCAACTTTTCTGTTTGATTCTCATTCAATTCACATTCGTATTGTAATACCGGGGATTGAAGCATAAGGCCATCCTTTTCTAATTCAACAATCAATGTAGCATTTTCTGTGGAGTCTTTCATCCAAAACCATGCTGAGTCCCCTTCTTTCATAGAGTCGTCTGGAATATCTGCTGGATAGACTCCTGAGGAATTAACCATCACCGTGTACTCTTTCAATTCGTGCCCACTTACTGGGGCCACAAACATCAGAATGACAAGTGCCAAAATCAATTTCCGCATACAGATGCTACAGGGCTATTGAATAAATACAATACGGATGAAGTTGTGCCGGCAACATGGGCAGCAAACTAGCATCGTTAGGAATGTTCGCAATTTTATTCAGTGCCTCACTGCTTAATGGATGCCTTTCAATGGATGATGCTGAAGAGGAAGAAAAAAAGATTCCCGAGATTTTTTCTGCTGGCGACCCTTTATTCCAAGGAGAAGACCATGACCACATGAATGCTAGTCATCACCGAGTGGGAACTGATAATATTGAACAGCTTGCATTCAATCCTTTGACAACACCTGGTAATGCTGAAGTCTCCGTAGCGCGTTCACCAGACGGTAAGGTCTACACTTACCAAGCAGGATGGAATGACATGCATATTGTCGATGTCACCAATGCCTCTGACCCTCAAGTAGTGGGTGTATATCATGACCCGAATACACAGGTGCTCGATGTGAAGTACTTGGAATATAATGGAGATGAATATGTTATTCTACAAAATCAATTGATCGACCCTGGCTATTCAGATCCAAACGTTGGAGAATGGAGCGACCCCATTCAAGTTTCAGTTACCTTAATTGATGTTACAGACAAAACAAATCCAACGTACGTTGATTCATGGTATGATGCAGACCACCCAAGTGGGCCCCACAATTTGTATCCACATATGATTGATAATGAATGGTATATATTTGTTGCAAATCCAGATTATGAACAATGTAATTCCGCCATCGGTGAAGCTTGTGGAGGTGTGACGATTGCTCACCTCAACCTACAGGGAAGTGCTTCAAGAGTTCTTCCTGGCGTACCTGCATCTGGGCAGGGGCATACTATCATCAAAGTTGGAGAATACGAAGTTGCTTGGGAGACAACTAGAGGCGGCTGGATATACATTCATGATATGACTGTCCAGAAATGGCCTGGTGAGGACCAGAACGACCCGCGCTATGGACGAACCTTTGTGTACGGCTCTTATTGGGAAGCAGGTCTTCGAATCGGTGATGTTACAGACGTCCCTCACCCAACGAATTCTCCGGAGTTATATCTTCCAATGGCCACTCTATGCAAAGCCGGTCTAGGCAATCCGCTAATGTGTAGATGGAGAGCCCCGGAAGTCGGTGCTTGGATGGATTTCCTTGACTTAGACGATGATGGTCAACCTGACAGTGGAACCACTGGTAATGAAAACGGTGGACGTGTGTCATATATCCACTATGCTGAGCCATTTCCAACAATGCTCGATGTATCTCATCTTGGCCTGGGTGAAGAGCCTCGACATTACGTCTCAGCAGCAGTTGAATGTATTGATGTTGCAGTAGGAACCGGGATTGTATATCTATTGGACACCACGGAATATTCCAGCGAAAATGGGAACTTCAGGTTTGAAATTACAATGACGAGAGATTGGGAGATTCCGTATGCTCAAGATCATTGTTTTGGGTCGAGTTGTGAACTAGACCCCAATGCTGACGAGTGGTTGTTGTTTAGCCCACATAACTTCGATAGTGGATATTTCGAGACAACAGAAGAAACCGACCAATCACACGGAGGTACATGGGATGGAAGGCTATACATTTCGCATTATCACGCAGGATTATGGATCGTTGACATGGAAACATTGATCGCGCCAGAATCGACTGACCGAGTTGACATTCATTTCGAAGCAACTGTTGGCTATTATTTGCCTTCAGGAGATGTTGATGGCACTCCGCTTGAGAGCGATTACTATGATTTCGGGTGGGTCCCATTCCTTTGGGCTGTTGAATTCCATGAAGGCATAATCTATGCCTCTTGTATCTCAACAGGACTGTATATTTTACAACTAGATGTTGATGAGCCTTTCCACGGTATGCCGGTTTGATTAAGAGGCAAATAAGGAACAAAGAATAACCAAAATTTCAACTCTAGCTCTCGTAAATTATTGAGACTGATTGGTTGATACTGATGGAGTCTTGGCCTTCATCGTAATTTATTCTTAATTCGTGTATCCCATATGTGTTGAAATGGATTGTGTTCCAAAATTCTGCCTCGCCGTCTTCTACCTGTCCGCTTCTACTTTGACAGATGTCATCTAGTTCATCTGCTATGCTCCAAGTAAATTCTACAGATTGGCCACCGCCGCTAATATCATTGATTAAACTTGGATTTTCTACCGTCGAATTAACTTCAATCATTAGAGCATGTTGACCACCGTTACTTGGAGTTGGGTCAAAAACCAGAGTCAGAGGATTGTTAGTATTCGTCTCAACCCATTCTATTCTTAATTCAATACGTACGGATATTGTAAGGTTTTTTTGTTCGCCGTTTTCATCGATTGCATAAGCGGTGAGATTGTAAATTCCATGATTTGAAAATTCTACAGATACAGATGTTGCTGAGTTGGCATTTACAGTAGTTGGAGAACTTCCATCCATCTTATCCAAACCGTAGGTAACCAATTTGTTATCAGCGGTGGTTTGAGAAAAATCAAAATCGAGTGTTACTTTAGAGGTCGAGATTAATTCGCCGTTAGAATATGATTCTACGACTGTTCCATTATTTAGTTCATAATTAACTAAAAGGTCTATTTTCTCACCTGTCGGTTCATTGGATAAACATCCAGAGAAACTGGCTGAAAAAAACAGAATCAGAATAAATGTGGTTCTGACCTGTCCCATGTTGTTCGCTAGATTTTAGTTAATATAAAATTACAACCAATCAATGTATTAAGCGGTTATCTGCTCTAATACAGGATTTGAAAGATATGTTAAAACCTAGCCTCAAGAGAAACTCGTGCGTGTTGCTTATTGATCAGATACAACGCATACTATTGTAATCTATTTTTTCATCTCTATTTTTTTAGAGAATTGTAAAGAGATATATCGAGTTTATTCTTGTCGTGAATTGCCAAATCTTCGGGGGGCATGTGCTTGACTTTTCGCAGGTAATTGATTAGACGCTTTAGGCGGATTTTACGTAGTAAGTGAAATGCTGTGGTTTTACTTCCAAAGGTAGGATGTGTTGTATCTGATTCTTTGTTCCATCCCAAATCATCTAATGCATCCATGCCTGTCTCTGCAATGATTATATTATCGAATAGTGCAATATTTTCCTTAGCTAATTCTAAATCAGAAGTACCAATTTTTTTAGCAAGGTCATGATTCCTTGAAAATATACGAGTATAATATTCAGGTGAAGAATAGAGGTTTCCTTCATTGATATATTGTGCATAATTTGAAGAATTAGTCCACATCCAATAGTGGTCATAATTATAATTTGAAATCAGGCGATTGATTGGATCTCTTAGACAGGTGAGTAGGCTTACTCTAGGGTCTTTAGCGAGTGTTGAAAAATCTGGACCGCCCCATTCAGTAGCGACGAAAGTTACGCCTTTCTTCTCGCAGTTATCGATGAAATCTGTGAGTTGATTACTATCCATTTCCCAAAGAGGAATTACTCCCTCGTCGTTACACGGATTGCCATTTTCATGTTTGGGATAAAGTACCTCGCCATTGGCCATCGCCCTACGGATTACATAGGTACCTGCTGCTTTGTGCAGATGTTGAAACCATACTAAGCGGTAGGCTGCCATTGATTGCGGCTCGCAGATGCTAGTCTTCACGGTTCCGCAGTAAAATGTGGGCTAATAGGGGAAAGGGACTTGGATGACCTCCTGCGCCCCTTACATCATGGGAGACGTGCGTATCGAAGCCGACACCATGGGTGAATTGGAAGTACCTGCAGACAAATATTACGGTTGCCAAACCGCAAGGTCACTGATTAATTTTGATATTGGCGACGACGTTATGCCACGCGAAGTAATTCGTGCATTCGGCATACTGAAGCAGGCAGCAGCAGCAGTTAACAGTGATTTAGGGCAATTAGATTCTACAGTCGCACAATTGATTATCGCCGCTGCTGAAGAAGTTATCAGTGGGGATTTAGATGCCCATTTTCCATTAAGAATATGGCAAACTGGGTCTGGAACTCAGTCCAATATGAATTCGAATGAAGTTATTGCTAACCGCGCTATTGAAATGGCTGGCGGGGTTTTGGGTTCTAAGACACCGGTTCATCCTAATGATCATGTAAATCGTGCACAGTCTTCGAACGATACTTTTCCTACTGCTATGCATATTGCTGCAGCTGAAACCTTTGTTCACAATTTATTACCCAATCTAGAGGATATGCGAAATGCTTTGTCTGCAAAAGCAGAAGAATGGGCTGGAGTAGTTAAAATTGGTAGAACACATTTGATGGATGCTGTTCCCTTAACGCTTGGTCAAGAAGTAAGCGGGTGGGTTGCTCAATTAGATGCAAATATTTCAAGAATTAAATCAGCATTAGCCGGCCTATACGAATTAGCACTTGGTGGAACTGCAGTTGGAACTGGACTAAACACTCATCCTGAATTTGCAGATAGAGTTGCTAGTTCGATTGCAGAAAAAACAGGGCTATCATTTGTTTCTGCACAAAATAAATTCGCACAATTGGCAGCTCATGATGCTATAGTGGCGGCTAGTGGAGCATTAAACACATTAGCTGTTAGTTTGATGAAAATTGCAAATGATATACGGTGGCTAGGGTCTGGCCCGAGATGTGGTTTAGGAGAATTGTCACTACCGGCTAATGAGCCGGGATCATCCATAATGCCGGGTAAAGTAAACCCTACTCAAGCAGAAGCGATGACGATGGTATGTTGCCAGGTAATGGGTAACCATACTGCGATTACGATTGGCGGTAGCCAAGGTAATTTTGAATTGAACGTATTCAAACCTATGATGATTCACAATCTATTACACAGCGCAAAACTACTAGCTGATTCGATGCGCGCGTTTACTACTAAATGCATTACTGGTTTGCAAGCAAATGAAGATGTTATCAATAATCATCTTGAAAATTCGTTGATGTTGGTTACTGCACTAAATAATCACATAGGATATGACAAGGCTGCAAAAATCGCAAAGAACGCACATGAAAAAGGCATGACTTTGAGAGAATCTGCACTAGAGTTGGGCATGGTAACCGATGAAGAATTTGATCAATGGGTACGCCCAGAGCAAATGACTGGTCATGAAAACTAGTATCCATAATCGGATTATCAAAGTGGGTTAAAGAAAGTGCTCGCGACTAGTTATTCGCGCCTTAACAGTCATAAGCATAACGCGCTGGGTGCGCATTACCTGTGAGAGCAGGATGGGAGAACTGGCAAGGGGGTTTCATCCGGGATGGATTTCTGCCCCCTTGCCAGCCTCCGCTGTGACCGCCGGGTCGGCGTCACAATCCTTTACTTCCGAAGAAGTGAAGGAAAGATCGTTGACTACTTGTTTCCAAGTAGCCTTCTTCCCGATGGCCTGCCAACATCTCAACCGAGGTTTTGATGTTAGCAGGGATATGGCACTTTACTCTCCGAAGAGAGTGAAGCCCAGTTCCTTATCCGAAGATTTAGTCCTGGTTGGTTTTCCGAAGAAAACCGATCCATATCCCATTTGGTTGTCCGTTTCCAGAGTATCGTTCCCGAAGGATAATCCCCCGTTCGGTTTCAACCGGTTGGTAGGTGCATCGCTTCAAAAAGCCCGAGAGCTTTTTTCAGTTCAACATTCTACCATGCCTTTTAGAGGAAAGGTTGGCCCGAAAGCCTGTCATTCCCCTATCCGGCAGTTTACGCAGTATTTGGGTCATCTGTAACCGAGGTTACAGCCCTCCCTATTCCAAAACAACTCGAAAGTTGTCTTGAATTCACTTTTGCCGAAGCTCAAGTTCTTTCTGCGGGCATTAAGACTTTCAGGATCCGAAAATCCTGAATCTCTGTCTGCCTCACTAGCTCTGTCTCCAGAGTTTGTGACCAACGCTTTGTTCGGTTTGAACAGGCCGGTTGGCAAAGGTCCCAGAAGACTTCCGAGGAAGTCCTCCACCACTCCCCGGGGAGCGGCAATCTTCATGTCGGGCATGGAGGCAAATAAACTTTACGGAAATTTGACGTCTTTTCCATCGGAAATGAGGGGTTGCGTGATATTTTTCCACTGTGTCCGGTGGAGAGAAGACACCAAAAATAACACTATTTTCTTAATGATCTTAGTTTAGCTGCAAGTGCAGATTTTCGCTCATCGGATGATTGGGACTTTTCACCAATTCTACGCAGAAATAGGTCTTTTTCCCAGACCACTATTTGGCCATCTTCAAAACCTACAGAAACCCTGCTTTCAGTACCGATTGCAACCCGTGGGCGGGAAGTTTTCATTTCAGAAATTATTGTACCTTCTAAGTCTCTAACCTCTATCTTTCCCGCTATTGTTTCCCAGCGACCACACCAATGAGTATTATCAAACCCAGAAACCTGACAGGTTATCTGTGAACCTTTTTCCTGCCAATTTTGTTCACCTTCGATTCCGCGAGAGACCACTGTTCCGTTTTCTAAAGCGATAAAGTACGCATGATTACTTGCAGAAATACTCTCTACAGCCGATCCTTCTTCGGCAATTACCTTACCCTCTGAATTAGATACCGTGCCATTAGCATGACCGTATAATGTCGTTTTATTGGTAGACAACCCACAGGTTACTGGCGATTTTGATGCTAAATCCTCGTGTTTTCCATCAACTAAAATGCCACATCTTGGGCGGCCAAGTGCCACAACTAGTTGACGTTTAGATTCGATAAACCATGGCCTTTCGTCTATTTTCACAACATCTAATAATTCACCATCCAGGCTAAATGTCCAAATCGCACTTTCCATGAAATCATTGTGTTCTATATCAAAAACGCTTGAAGTTGCGACCAATGTTTCATTGTGTATGACAAGTAGGTCTGAAGAGCCTTCAAGGGCGAAAGACCATGCTATTTCTCCATCAATAATTGACATAATGTGTAATCCACTTGTTACATAGATTGTATTTTGGTGTTCAAGTATTGTTTCGATTCTATCCTTACAATCAACTTGCCAAAGCGTTGAACCATCTTTGTCCCACCTCTTGAGCCTACCATCCCAGCCGCCAGCTAAGATTCCCCCCTCGTCATCGATATGAATTGCGCTTACGGCCTGGCCTAAATCGCGTATCATCCAAGCCGCGGCCATCATATCCATGGCAGGCGCTTTTGTCGAAGAGTGAAGAGTCTGTCGCCCTCAAGCATCCAATTGTATCGATTTTTTGGGTATTGAAAACGTCAGGGCGAAAGCCATCAAACCGAAAAGACAAGCGCTGTAGTAATGTCCCATCGTAAAAAATGCTAGAATTGATGAGGTGCGAATTAAAGCCCTTGAACTGTTTTTTATACCGATAATCGTGAATCCTAAAGCGATTAATGAAAGCCCGATGAATGCCCAGCCGACCATCACATACATTCCTGCTGCAGATTGATCGATGAGAGGAAATTCCATTTGTTCAGGATGATAGTTGATCGTTCGTACACAGGGAGTGACATTTTGGGGGCATTCCTGGTCTTCGAATTCTTCAACCGGCGGCATTTTGAAATCGATATTTGTGAAGCCAACTGGTTCAAAAAATGCTGGTGGGCTAATTATTACTCTATGTTGTACTTCATCCTGCAACCCTTCCTCACTAAATCTGATCAATTTCAGAGTGGTTAGACCGGGAGTAACATTGGTTAATTCGAATTGACCTAATTGGTCGGTCGTTGTTTCTTTAGTAACACGCATATCGTTTTCGCCACGCATGGAAATGTATACCGTAATATTAGCTGCTGGTTCTTCCCCTGTTTGTATCGTCCCGCTAAAGGTTGCAGATTCTAAAGGGGCATTTTCAGACATTGCATAAATCCATTCATGTGGCCTTATAATTCCTGAATCATGAGATACATAATCAAGACCGTTTGCAAAACCAAAGCAGCAAGTGATAATCAGTAATACTCCGACTCCTTTCAAAACCGGATGCCCGTCTTCACTTTTGACCATGAAAGCCCGACCAGATGAAGCAAATACCGGCTCTTCCTCTTCAGGGAGGGCCGTTACATCAGCAACTAGTTCGGGCATGAATATGCGTGGGGGTCGTTCTACTTGAGGAAGATGCGTCCATTAGATTTGGAAATCATCCGGTTTAGTTCTGCTTCGCCGCACCAAATGGTGAAGATATTTTCTTCACGTTTGGTAATTATTGCTAAATCATATAATTCACTGATAAATGACTCTTGGGCCCTTTGTCCTTCTTTTGCGGGAGTGATTTCGATTCGGATTTCCTGGCCATATAGAGAGGTTAGAATTTCCCCTCTTAGCTCTTCAATTCCACTACCGGTATGAGATGAGATAATTGCTGGCTCGGGAAACCCTAACTCTTCTACAACACCTATTGCATCAGAAACATCTGTTGTTTTATCTGATTTAGTGAGCACTACTATCATGTTGATGTAAGAGTCGTCAACTCGTTCCAATACCTCTCTTTTTGAGGTTGCTAGTTTTCTTTTCAATTCCTCATCTCCATCACTTGAGTCAGCGAGCAATAGCAGTAAGTCACATTGTAATGACTCATCGAGTGTTGCATGGAAAGCATCCAATAAATCAGAAGGAAGTTCATCGATAAATCCAATTGTATCGGCTAACAATATTCGAGGGCTGAGTTCCATTCTGCCAACCGTTGTCTCTAAAGTTGAGAACAACTTGTCTTCAATCAATACGTCTTTTCCCGAAAGCGCTAGAAATAATGATGATTTACCAGCATTTGTATATCCTGCTAAACCTACGGTTTTAGCCCCACCGCGACTTCTTTGACGCCTTCTCTCCCGCCTAGCGAGAGCATGTCTTTTCTGTCGCTTACGAAGAGATGCTAATTCTCTGCTAACAGTAGATAGTACACTTTGCAAAGCCTGACTGCCGCCCGCCCCAAACCCTGCGCGTTCGCCTGAAGTTTGTTGGTTTGCAAGTTCTCTGAGAACTGTTCTATCCGCTTGTAATTGTGCTATTCTTACTTGGGTTCTAGCCTCAACGCTGGATGCGTGTGAGGTGAACAACGCTAACAGAAGCCTTACTCTGTCCCATACTTCGGTTTTTAGTGAGTTCCCAATGTTTACTAATTGACGCGGGGATGCATTTTCATGAATGATCACTAAGTCTACCTTTTCCCAAAGATGGCCTTTGATTCTTGTATTCAATTCATCTGCTACATCTTGCAATCTTCCCTTTCCGAAGTAACCGTGTGGATCTGGAATTCCTGGCTGATGAATTGTTTCTACAATCTCAATTTTCATAGTTTCTGCTAATGCTTTTAATTCCCTAGCATCGCCATCCCTGGCCAGTAGCACAGCTTTTCTTCCTTCATGGCTAGTTCTTACATCATCTAAACCCACTCCTCCCGAACCTGCGAGTATGGAAAGTGGGTCATCCATGTTGATTCGACAAGGTGCTATGAATTGAATTATTGGTTTGTCGGAAGGCTCTTTTGTTGTAGTGATAACCAGATGGTATGGGCGAGTTGTGCATTACAACATTGGACTGGGAGGGCGCTCCCGATATTGGCCAACGTTTAGTGCAAATTGTACCCGCTGACATACGGTCCGAGTTTGTCGTAAATGGCGAAGTTGCTTCTTTGAAATTACATCTTGAAGAGCAGGGTATTGAAGCGCTGCGAATAAAGGTCGATGCTATGCTTGCCTTATTTGCCGAAGTAGAGGCTCAATGAAGGTCAAGAATTACTGGAGCATGGTCTGAAACCTCTAACCCGCCTCTTCTTTCGATTCTACAGGATTTCGTAATTGCAGCCGCTGCTGGATTTCCGAGGAAATAATCAATTCTCCAGCCCCTATCTTTTGCTCTTGCCTGACCACGGTTAGACCACCAAGAGTAGATCTTTTCGCCCTCACCTACTTGTTCACGGAATAAATCGTGCCATCCATCTGCCAATAATTTACTAAACCATTCTCTTTCTTGAGGTAAAAATCCACTTGACTTAGCATTACCTTTAGGATTCCAAATATCGTCTTCAGTATGAGCTATATTCAAATCTCCTGCAAGAATAACTGGCTTATCAGACAATAGCATTGGTGAAACAAAATCGTACCACTCATCCATCCATTGCTCTTTGTAATTTTG
>MDTC01275211.1_pt1 | contig 11184 bp, 10 predicted proteins | sample 811181 | NCBI WGS metagenome assembly MDTC01 (sample SAMN05326644, study PRJNA326480) | marine metagenome | isolation source: seawater | place: Pacific Ocean: North | collected 2011 | reverse complement strand
CGACCAGATTGCGGCGGAGCACGTCGCCGGGGCCTTCTCGGTGAACGGTGCCGAAGCCCAGAAGGCGGCGACTACGGTGCTCGTGTTCCTCGTCGGCTTGTCGAGGGCACGTCAGGGTTAACGTAGGTTCAAGGACAGTTGCAATGGTTGAGGTGCGTATGAGGTCAGGACGTCTCCTGGCGGCATGGCAATGGTGACGTTTCGACGTCTGATCGGCCGAGTCCACCGACGGGTGGTGGAATTCCTGCTTGACAGGCCCGTCGTCCACGAGTTGATCGCAAGGCAGGTTGCTGAAGGCCCCGGGATCGACAGAGTCCATCACCGCCTCCGGCATCTGGAGGAGGAATCGGATCGTTCAGGTCGTGCGCACTTGCGGTCTGGGGGGCAACTAGAGGCACTCGAGTGGTCGGTCGGGGCCGTTTCGGCACGAACCGAAGCGCTCCAAGCTCAGGATGAAGAGCGTCTAGCAGAGATCAAGGTTCTCAATACCGACTTGTCAAATGTCAGGCGTGGTCTTGCGCATGCATTCCCCAAGGAAGCCACTGTTGATCCGGTTCTTGATCCGGAGATAGCCGACTTCCAGGGACAGGTTGTAGCCGACATCGTCTACAGCGGTGTTGAAGAACAGTTCAGAGGATCCGAAGAGGAGGTCCGTGAAGCGCAGTCGCTCCGACTCGGGTTGATCCAGTCTCTTCCGGAGATCGGACCAGTCATAGACCTCGGATGTGGACGTGGTGAGTTTCTTGGCCTTCTAGTCAAGGCCGGCATACCTGCCGTAGGGGTCGACTCAAGCCCTGCAGCCGTCGCGAGGAGCGGCGAACAGGGTTTCGAGACGATTCAAGGCGATCTTCTCGACTACCTGAGAGCATGCCCGGATGCGTCGGTTCGAGCCGTGGTGGCGTTCCAGGTCATTGAACATCTCATGTTCGGAACCCTGCTCAGGGTTCTGGCTGAGTCGTATCGGGTATTGGCCCCCGGAGGGCTATTTCTTGCGGAGACGCCCAACGGTGCAAACCTTGCTGTCGGTGGATCCACCTTCTGGCTCGACCACACCCATGTTCGTCCGTTGCACCCGGTCCTCCTTCAACATCTGGCCGAGGCCTACGGATTCGTTGATGTCCGGGTGGATCTGGTTTCGGTTCCAGGGGTCCCCTGGAAGCTCAACCCGTCCGAGGATCTGGGAGCGGTTGGAGAAGCCGTTCTGGGGCTCCAGGAGTACGTCCTGAGCGGACAAGACGCGCTGCTTCTGGCCTACAGACCAACTGAGGCCACACCTCGGCGCGAGTAGGCATCAACCGTTCGTTCGAGAAGGTCCATGTAACGGACGATCAAGTCGTCCCACCGATAGTTCTCCTCAACGTAGCGATATCCCCGAGTACCGAGTTCGTCGGCAAGCCCATGTTCGGAGAGAAGCATGTCCACCCCGGCCTCAAACTCTGCGAAGCCGTCATAACAGAGTGCACCTCCGGACCGGAGCGCCTGTCCGACGAGGACGCTGCACCGTCCCTGAACGAGTGCTGGTCGGCGCATCGACCATGCCTCGGCGAGGGCCATCGAGAAACTCTCGAAGTACGAGGGTTGAATCAGTGCTGTACAGGCAGCAAGGGCATCCATCTTCTCCCCCTCTGGGACGAATCCCGTACAGATGACGTCCCGATGTCTCGGGAGGGTTGTCACCAGATCGCCGACGATGACCAGTCGCAGGTCCCCAGGATTCCGCTCCTTGTAGGCTGTGAAGTAGTCGTAAGCCTCAAGCGAGCCTTTGCCCGGATCTACGCGTCCGATGAAGAGCAGAAACGGTGCATCGCCAATTCGGTGTGCCTTGCGGAAGCGCTCTGCATCCCCTTGGCGGTCAAGGTCGACACCAATGCCGATCACCTCTTCGACGGGCCGGTGACCGAACCGTGTGTTGACGAGTTGCGCTTCCTCGGGTGTAAGGAAGGCACAGCCGTCGGGAAGCCGAAAGAGCCTGTCGAAGACCGGAACCGTGATGTGAGGCTCGTCGTGGGCAGTCGGTTGCAACAGCGTCGGTGTCAGACCGGCGATGGCTGGGAGACCACGATTGGTAGTGAAGTAGAGATAGGTGAAGAAGACCGCTATGTCGATGTCGGGGGCTCGGTCGGAGAGCCAGTTCGGAAGACCCGTGGTGCGGGGACCCATTTCGTCGATCCAACGTTCTTGCATCGAAAGGGGCACCGGCTTCCTGCCCCAGACGACTGCCCGGTCGAGGGCCCCGAATCTTTGTCCGACTCGCGGCTCGTCCACGGGGAATCGGTGGACTGTCACTCCGTTGATCAGTTCTGTGCCCGGCTCAAGTTCGTTCGCCCAGTCCGTGTAGTTGCGAGCGCAACTCGTGGCGACCTCCACGTTATGTCCGAGTGCGGCAACGTGTTCAGCGAAGAGTCGGCACGATTGTTCTGAGCCACCGGCAATGTCTTCTCCGTACCTCTGGACCACAAGAAGTATGCGCATCAGATGGCCTCATCGAGGAGGTCGAGGAACGACTTGACCGACTGTTCGGCGTCGAATCGCCGAACCTCCTGCAAACCCAGTCCTGTCAGTCTGGATCGGAAAGGTTCATTGTCCAACAGTTCGATGACAGCCTCGGCGAACAGTTCGGGGCCAGCATCTGGAGGCAGGAGGATCCCCCCTTGTCCTACGGTCTGCGGTATTGCACCTACCTGTCTTGCAAGGACAGGGACCCCGGCGGCCATTGCCTCGATTGCCGGAATGCACAGTCCTTCATGGGTGCTTGCTGAGACGAACAGGTCAGCCCTGCTGTACAGAGCTGCGAGTTCGGCGTCGGTCACCTGTCCATAGAGGAGGCATTGGGGGGTGTTGAGAACAGCGGCCTGCTCGGCGACTGCATCGGCGATTGCCTGGATTGTCGGCGGGCCGACGATGACCAGAGTTGTCGATCGTCGGCAATATTCCGTCAGGAGGTACTGCATCTGAACGAGTACCTCCGGGTGCTTGTGAGGCAGCATCTGTCCGACTGAGAGTAGGAGATCGCCGGCAACTTCCATAGTGAGTCGGTGCAGGAACTGCTGGTCGGGTGCAGTCTTATTCAGTCGACTTGCGTCGAGGCCGACAGGAAGAACTGTGATGTCCCGATAACCCATGTCGCTCAGGCAGGCGGCGTTGAACGCCGAGTCAGCGATGACCACGGCGACCTTTGGTCGGAGGAGCTCGAGTTCTCGCCAACCGTCGTGAAGCGAGGCGGCACGCTCAGGATCGATCGACTCGAACGATGTGGCAGGAGCGATGTTGTGGAAGACCAGTACGACCGGGTCTTCACAGTGGTTCAGAGCTTCGAAAACGTCCGGATCGCCAATGCTGGCGTGGAAGACGACGATCCGGCCTGAGACATGAGACGTCCCGAAGCGGCTGAGTGGGAGGACGTCGCTAACGCCGAGCGCCGGATGCCGAGCGAAAATGTCCCCGGACATTGAATCGCCAAGTCCCTTTCGGATGGCGCGCGCCATGTTCGTGATCGCGTCAGTTCGTCCTGCTCCGACAAGGACCTGATCAATGGAGATCACGCTGTTGAATTGCCCTCGTCCGACTCGAGTTGCTTCAGACGGTCTTCGCAGTGGCTTAGGCGGTCCAGCGCTGCCGCCAATCGTCGGTCGGCGTCGCTCTCACCTCTGCTGCCAGTGAGTAGTTCCTCAGCCACGGATCCGTTCTGTTCTAGATGGGCTAGGTAGTCAACGACTGTGGTCAGCGTGTCGTCCAGGGCGCTGTAGTGGTCCTGTACCTGAGCGAGGACACCTCTGGTCTGTCGGACAGTCAACTTGGCGACGACCTGGTGCAAGAATCGCTTGAAAACGCTTGGAGACCAGGTTTCGATCATTTCTGGATGAACAACTGAGTGGCGTCGGAGGCGCTCGAGGGAGCTATGGACATCCGCAAGGGGTCCCGCCTGTCGGTCAAACCCCTTGAGGATCTGCACGTAGTGCCGGTCGAGCTGTTCCTCAAGACCTGGCGGGTACTCGCCTCTCCGGTGTCGTTCCTGCACGCGGGCCCGGAGACGTTCGTGAAGTTGCGCAGAGTCGTCAGGCTTTGCAGGCATCAGGCGAGTCTAGTAAGCACTGATTCGAGCCGCCGCGGCTATCCGTCAGGCGACCGGAGGCGTTTGATCGCAGAGTTGCCAGTCATCGAGCCTTGCGCAACCGTTGATGATCCAATGAGAGAGAGTTGAGACAAGTAGGGGAGGTCCAGCACAAGGGACCTTGACCCATCCGATGCTCTCCACGCGTCTTGCGTGCGATCTACGTGCGTCCCCGTCGGAGAGATCACAGTCGGGCGTGTCGTGTGCCGGTCCGAGAATCGATGTCTGATCTAGGGCCACCAAAGGATCTTCCAGGTTGCTGCCTACTGCAAGAGCCCGGGATACGATAAACACAAATATCGGTGTCGGTAGAGGCTTAGAGATGGCCACTGGGACGATCCAGTACAGGGATCGTCCCAGTGGGTCGCACCGAAAGTCATTGTCGCATAGGGCAAATTCGGCCAAAGGCAGATCAGTTAGCCGCGTCCCACTTCGGTTAGCAAGATCGTCGGACATAGCCAGGGACGATCCCTGTACTGGGACGTCGCTCTTGACCAAGGATTGGACGAACAGTTCCGTGTCGGATGCTGAGGCGTAACGGTTGGAAACCATAAAGACTGAAGGACCCAAGCGGTCGATGCTGGTGAAATCCGTGGCTGCACGTTGGAAAGACTTGGATGGACCTCCCGATGAGTCGATCGACCATGGTGTCGTGCGGACAGAGATGACGGCTAGGAGGGCATAAACCGCAACGGCCATGGCGCCAACCGTTCGCTTGTGTTGCGACGTCATCACCGCACGTATACCTCGCTGGTCATCTACCTAGAACTGTGTCAAGGGCCATCTTGAAGGTCTCAGCCAAGGTTGGAGAATCGAACGAACACTTTAGTACGGGCGGTGGAAACATTGATGTTCACGGAGGTTTCAGTTGGCCTCGGGCGACTTCGGTGAGATCCAAACGAGATCGAGTGCAGTGGGTTCAGGAGGAGTGGTCTCGGGGCCTCGCAACTAGCGGCGGTAGAGTCGCTCTACTGTGCAGCCAGACCACGCGCACGTCGACATTGGGCATCAAAGTATCCGATCGGTTCTGCGGACCGAGATAGCGGCACTTTGCTGCGGCGGGATATTGGTGGGTGGGATCGCCGTACTAGTGCTCCGGATATGGAACTGGCGACCCGATATTCCCGCCAGTTACTTCGGCGACGCAGTTCTTTCGATGTCGGCCATCAAGAACATGTCGCTCACCGGCTGGTACACGACGTCGGAGTTTCTCGGGGCCCCCTATGGGCAGAACCTGCTCGACTACCCTGCGGTAGGAGACTTCCTCCATCTATGTTTGTTGCGGGTCATGGTGATGGTCTGGGATTCCCCTGCGTTGATCTTGAACCTCTTCTACGTGATCAGCTTCTTCACGGTATTTCTTGGTGCCTACGTAGGTTCGAGGCTGATTGGGCTGAGTAGGTCGTCCTCGGTTGTGGTTGGAGTGCTGTACACGTTCCTCCCGTTCCATTTGGTCTATGGCCCGGTGCATCTGTTTCTGACTTCCTACGGGGCAGTTCCGCTCTGGGTGGCATTGGCCGTGAGACAGATGGGCGATCGGCCGTTGGTGGAAGAGATTCCCTCGCTGCGTCCGTCGAGTTGGGTGACATGGATTCGGCGGCCGTCGCATCTGGGGGCCACAGTCGTTGTCCTCCTCGGTGCGACAACGGGGCTCTACTTTGCGGTCTTCATGCTGCTCGTCCTAACTGTCGCGGGCGCCACGGGACTATTGGTACAGCGTGAACGAGGGCGGACAGCCGGAACGGCACTGTTGGGAGTGCTTGGTACTCTGATTCTGGCGGTTCAGTTCGTCCCAGTGCTGGTCCATGAGGCTAGATACGGGTCAAACGCTGAAATCGTTGTGCGTGGTCTCCGAAACCTCGAGTACTACTCGCTCAAACTCTCTGACCTGCTTCTGCCGATCGATGGACATCGGATTCCGTTCTTCTCGAACCTGAGCGAGACCTCGGCGGAGGTCGTTTTGCTAGGCGAGCGGAACGCCTCATTGGGCCTTGTCGGTTCGATCGGATTTGTCACGCTGATTGCCGTAGCAGTCGTTCGTCTTCTCCAAGGTCGCCCAGGGGGGCGTGGTGGGGTTCTGGCGGTGCTCGTCGGATCGACGTTCTTGGTAGCGACAGCGGGCGGCCTGGCGATGGTGGCTGGAACACTGGGCTTTACCTATCTTCGGGCGTGGGGACGGACCGTCGTCCTCATCGCCTTCTGTTCCCTTGTTGCCGTCGGTATAGGACTCGATCGCTTGGCCGAGAAACGTGGTCGTCGGATGCAGGTGGGGGTTGCTCTGCTCGTCATGGTTATCGGCGTTTGCGATTCGACCCCCGTCAAGCCGGCTGGTGATCCGGAGGAGATCGCTGCTGGATGGGCCTCGGATCGCGCCTTTGTCGAGGAAATCGAGCGGTTGCTCGGCCCGGGGTCCATGGTGTTCCAACTTCCTGTCATACCGTTTCCTGAGAGTCCGCCGCTTTATCAGATGAAAGACTACGACCACCTCAGCGGGTACCTCCACTCCGACGTATTGCGCTGGAGCTATGGGGGGGTGAAGGGGAGGTCGGCGGATTGGCAGAAGCGTCTCGTCGGTCTGGACCTCGACGAGCAAGCGATAGCCGTGGCCGAGGCGGGCTTCGAGGCCCTTTGGGTCGATCTTGATGGGTTCCCGGAGGGGACGGTGGTGCAACCGGAAGTTCTCGACGCACCGGTCTTGGAGAGCGCGGACGGGAGCCTTATCCTGTTCGATCTCCGGCCACTGGCCCGGTCGCGTCTGGCTGAGTTGGGAGGAACTGAGGTCAGCCGCCGTGCCGCACAACTCCTCGAGCCGGTCACCTGGAATCTCGGATCGGGCTTCTTCGGCCTCGAGTGGGATGGCGAACGGGTCTTTGTGTGGGCCGAGAAGCAGGCTGAACTGCGGATCCAGAACCCGACCGGTGCAACGCGAGACGTTCTGGTCGAGTTTCTTGCTGCGAGTGGCGCCGAGGGTTCCTGGTGGCTCCGCGTTGGATTCGCCAAAGAGGAGCGAACCTTCGATCTGGATGCGGCCGGCACCGTGGTCGAGATTCCCTTGACGGTTCCCCCCGGGCTCAGCGTGCTTCGGCTTTCGACCGACGCACCGCTACTCGAGGCGACCGACCCGCGCGACCTGAATTTTCGGATCTTCTCGCCACAGGTAGCCAGGGCAGCCTCGTAGGTGGCCTGTGGCGTAGGGAGCCTGCCGCGACCCCTCAGCCCACGAAGGAGGCTCGACGGACCCGCACAGTTGTCGGTCTCGAGCACCTGCTGGCCGCCAGCGAGGGACTGGTCACGCCACTTCGAGATCGACATCGGCGAGCCGTCTCGACGATCGTGATCTCGCCACGCAACACGGCGAGCACGATCCTGAGCTTGTCCTCCATGGACTTCGTCGGCTGGTAGCCCATCAAGGATCTCCTTCAGGTCAGCACCAAACCATGACCTGTCTCGAAAACCCTGACACGCGGCAATCAGGCCGGGCTTCACGGGCAACGAGCGCGCCGAGAACCGCTACTGCAGTGGACGCGGCTGCTGCTTGCCGGGATCGGGTGCTTCTGCTCTGGCCCAACGGCATTTCTGCTCTGGTCAAAAGATAGCGTGGGGTACCGCACGTAGTTCTTGATCGAAAGTTCTGGATCTGATGCCTTCGTTTGGACAACCTGGTTCGGAAAGTCTCGCGACTCTCTCCTCCAACACGGTGCTAATCACCGGGGCCGATGGAATGCTTGGCCGCGCCTTTACCGAATCGCTTGCCGTCTTTCCCGGCTGCCGGGTGATCCCTTTGGGCCGCGACCGCCTGGACGTCACCGACCGCGAGGCCGTCATGGCGTTTGCCAGTACGAATATCGAATGGATCATTCATTGCGCTGCTGATGTGGACGCCGATCGGTGCGAAAAGAACCCTGATGCCTGTCATGCCGTCCAGGTGGGCGGCACCGAGAATGTGGCGGCGCTTGCGCGCGCCTGCGGGGCGCGCGTCCTATTTCCCCAGTCGTTTCTCATTTTCGATGGCAACGAGAAGCCGATCGTGGAGGACACGCGACCGAATCCGCTGTCTGTCTATGGCCAACATAAGCTTGAGGCTGAAATAAAAGTGCTCGAGACTCTCGGGGATCGCGCTCTGGTCATCCGCATGGCTGGATTTTTCGGCGGCGACGAAAAAGACAAGAACTTTGTCGGCCAGTTCACCCGGCATGTGCGGCGACTACTTGATCAGGCGGCTGATACCTATGATGTCGGCGACCGGATTTGGCAGCCGACCTATACTCTTGACCTTGCCCACAATTCCACCCTGCTCATGGACGCATCCAAGTCAGGGGTCTACAACATGGCGTGTCACGGCCAAGCCAGTTTTTTTGAGGTGGCGGTAGCCTGCATCGAGGAATTGGAACTCACCAATCGCCTGCAGATTCAACCAACTTCGGCTGATCGGATCGCCGCCATCACTGACACGGCCAAGCGTCCGGCCGCCGCGGTGATCGATAATCGACGCCTTCGCGCCGAAGGCCTAGATCTTCAACGCCCCTGGCGGAGCGCTCTTGGCGAGTATTTGAGCCGACCTTGGTTCAAGGCCATGTTCGCCGACCTTGCCGCCTGACTGGATCCGAACCGATGCTGCTTGACCCTTTTTCGATCGCTCCTCTCGGCTCTCTCAAGAACCGGGTGGCAATGTCCTCCATGACCCGCGGATTCGCAGGCCCTAACCACTTAGCGACTCCGGAGATGGCCGCCTACTACGGCCGGCGGGCGGAAGACGACGTCGCCCTGATCCTGACCGAGGGAACGATCGTCCATCTCACGGGCGACGGCTACAACAACGTGCCTCACATCGAGACCGCCGTCCAAGCGAAGAGTTGGGCGCCGGTGGTCCAAAGGGTGAGGAGTGCTGGGACGCTGCTGTTTTGCCAGCTTTGGCATTGTGGGCGCATTTCGCATTCGGATTACACCGGGGGCGTGCCGCCGGTGAGTTCGACTGACCGTCCGGCGGAGGGAATCAACCGGCAGAACGGCAAGCCCTTCGGTACCCCGCGCGCTCTCGACCCCAACGAGATGACGACGATCCACAGGCAATTCGTCGATGCAGCGCAAAACGCCCTGTCGGTCGGATTCGACGGCGTCGAACTGCACTTCGGGCACGGCTACCTGATCGACGAGTTCCTGGACGGCAGCGTAAACGACCGCACAGATCGTTATGGAGGATCAGTCGCGAACCGTTGTCGGTTCGCGCTCGAGTTGCTTGAAACGGTGATCGGCTCCGTCGGCGCCGACAAGGTCATGGTTCGCCTTTCGCCGTCGCGTGAGATGGAGGGCATCCACGATTGGCCTGACATGGGTGCGATGCTCGACTACTTGGTACCTGCCATGTCGGGTCTCGGCCTCGCGATGCTCGATATATCGTGTGCTCGATCCGACTACGCGTTGACCTCGGGTCGCGTGATCCGCATGGTGCGGCCGCATTGGAAGGGGTTCCTGATGGGCGGGGCCTCCTTGAGCCAGGAACAGGCGGAATCTGAGATTCGCGACGGCCACTTGGACATGGTCACTTGGGGCCGATTCCTGCTTGCTAATCCCGATTTCGTCGGCCGATTGAGGGCTGGGGCACCCCTTGAAGAATTTTCCCGTGACATGTTGGAGACTCTTCGATGAACTATTGGTTCCGCCATCGACCTCGATCGACCCTGATTTCTGGTGCGGCTAGCGCGTCTTTCTTACCGGCCACACCGGCTTCAAGGGCGGCTGGCGCACGATTTGCCTGAAGGCGTCACTTGGAGCGTTTTGCAATACCGAACGATCGTTCCCTTCGAGCAGTCGCCAGCATTCGCAGGTCGTCGAAGAGGAGGCAGGAGACTGTGATCAGGCCGAGGGTCGGATCCACCCAGGCGAAGAGCGGAATGGCGCCAGAACCCATTGGGATCCCCTTTGGCGCGAGCATGCCAGCAACGGCGAGCATCGCGATAAAGCGGGCCGGGCTCTGTGTCTCCTGCATGGTGTAGAAGACGACGACGACAAGCAGCAGGAACAGGGGTTGGTAGGGGAAGCTGATTCCGGTCCCGAAGCCCACAAAGATGGCGATATAAGTGACAGCGCTCAGCAACGGAACCGCCCGATTGGTAACGAGGATGACGAGGGCAATCAGGCAGAGGACCAAAATGGCCTCGTACTGTGAGATTGTCCAAGAGGCTGCATCCCCCAACCGGCCACCAGGCCAGACCCCGAGTGCTGCCAGACCTCCTTTGAAAGAGTGGTTGTAGAAGAGAAGGTGCTCGGCTGCATCAGAGCGGACTAGGTGGATCGAGTCCCAGAGCAGCCTGAGGTTGTCGATGGGCTGGCCTCCGTACACCATGAACCCGGCGATTGTGGCCGTAGCGCCAGTGGCGGCTGATACGCCTACTGCGCGCCAATCCCGCTGCCGGACGAGTAGCAGGATAAGAACAACGGGGTAGATCTTCATCGCCGCGCTCAGTCCAAAGAGGACGCCAGCTGTAGTTCGATTGTCTCGAAGGTAGGCGAGCAAGCCGAAGAGAGCGGAGCCGACAACGAACCCCTGAATGTTGCCCCGGTCGAGAACCGCAAGGAATGGTGCGCACACGACAATCGGTGAAAGCAGAATGAGGCGCTCAGCAAAGGGCCGTTCTCGCAGTGAGCACCAGACCGGGATCAGGAGGACCAAGGCGGTGATCACGAGAAATAGGACGAGCGCGACCCGGTATGACGGAAGACCAAACGGGGCCAGAACAATCAGGCTGAACAGGGGGTAGCCGGTTGGACTCATCCCTGGCGTCGTAAATGGCGACTCGACCTGGCTGTGACGAACCGTGTCCAGAAAGTCACCGAAATAATGGACACCCAACGGAGGCGGGTACATCTCCGGCCAGAGCCCTCCGGGAATATCGTCTGGACGGTAGGAAAACATTTGACCCATCGAACCGATTTCCAAGTATGCCGAGGCCACGTAGATCAAGATGATGCCGACGATCGACGAGATGAGGGCGCACGCGGCGAAGGCATGCCGGTGATTCGTCGAGGAAATGCCTTGAATAATCCGTTCCCTTTGACGAATCGCGAGATCTATT